>JAABUU010000162.1_pt1 | contig 161756 bp, 194 predicted proteins | sample 5559301 | NCBI WGS metagenome assembly JAABUU01 (sample SAMN10711884, study PRJNA513360) | rock metagenome | isolation source: Antarctica rocks | place: Antarctica: Victoria Land, Richard Nunatak white
CCCCCCCCCCCCGGCTCCTTCCAATCTCCTCTCTTCCCCTACCTCCTAACCTCCTCTATCCGCCTCCACCATCTCCCTCCTCAACCCCCCTCCCTCCCTTCGTCCCTCACTAGAACCCGTCCATAAAAAAGCCACCATCCAGCTTTCAGCATTCAACGTCCAACTTTCATATCTCAACTGAACTTTTCTGATGATCTGGGTAGAATGGTTTCGTTTCGGTTGGGTAGGTAAGGGGAGGAGTGGAGGAGTGGAGGAGTGGGTAGTGAGCAGGAGGTAGGGAATTTATGTTTTCAGGGGGAATTTGGATCAGTGGAGATGTTGAGTTGAGGTTTTGAGTGGGGTTCGAGATTTGAGTGGGTGGAGTTGTGTTTTATGGTTTTGGCAGTTTCGATGGTTCGGTTTTGCTCTTCTTTTTTTTTGCGGATTTTTTCGATCAATTCTCCTCATGGTCAATCAACCGTTCATGAAAAAATCAAAGCAAGAAAGTACGAAAGACTATCCAGTAATCTTCTAAAACTCTGGCATGATTCACAAGAGACAAACACTACGCCCCTTCAAAACAAGCACTCAAGTCCTGCATGAAAGAGCACGCATTATCGCTCGATAAAACCTCGTAGCATAGGTATGTAAAACCGCTTCCACGAACACGGTTCACCACCTCACCAACCCCAGCAATTCAAACCCCTCTCCCCCCCACACCAAGTCCGCCCCATCTCCCCAAATGGCAACTCGAAGAACACCTCCCCATCTCCAACGAGAATCGAACCTCGAACCAAAAAGCGGAAAGAGGAAAGAGGAAAGAGGAAATACCCTGACTCGTTCTAGTAAGTAACAGCACTATACTGTAACCACGTCAGACGGTCGATACCGTGCACCAGATTCGTGATGAGTTTCTGCGCTGATGTTTTGGTATCTGGATTTAGGACGAGTAATGGCATGGTTGGATAGTTTTTGTTTTGGGGGTAGTGAGGAGCATTTGGTCGGGGGGGTGGGGGTAAAGTGAGTATAGTACTCGTAGTGAGTGGGTGCTTCCCTTCTTTCGGGGCAATTCTGTTCTCGCCGTCATCATGGCTATAACCACCAAGCTAAAGTCAGTTTCATTAATAAACTAGATATGATTCGCAAGCAGGGCATCATGCCTGTATTCGACTGAATATCGCCAATGTATTTGCTAGGTAGGGTAATGCCTATGAAACAACTGCTACTAAAAGCCAAAGCTTCTCTAAAGTGTTTACCTCCAAGTTGACTGAAGTCCCCATCCTTCTTCCCCCTTCATCTTAATTAACATGCATGCATTTCCCCACTTCCCACTCCTTGCCAATCGCTCTCACCACCCTTCCCCACCACACGCCTCCCGTCCCATACCATCTCCCGCAAATGAAATCTACCCATCCGTCGACCACTTCACCTCCGCCCTCTCAGCCTCATCCCAGCACGCATCACAGAATGCCAGGCCAGTTTCGGAGGCTGAGGGTATCGCTGGGGTGGTGTCGCAGATGATGCATCGGGGGTTGGATGGTGGGAGATGGCGTCGCGATGTTGGCAGAGGGATTGTTCGAGTAGTTGCAGTAGGGACTGCTCGATCTCTGGCATGGTCTGTTGATGAGGAACCAAACCCGAGGCGAGACGGATGGGGAGAAGATGGGATAGATCTGTCAGATGGTCGATGATCCTTGGAAACGTTGAAACGGACTCTGCGTCTTGGCGCCGGCTGACGTGGGGACGGCGGAGAGGTGAGAGAAGTCGTGGAAGACGAGGCGCTGTCTGTTGGTTGCTGGGTACCTGTCTCATCCGCTGCTACCGCCGCTGTGGACGGAGGGTGTGCCTGATGACACGGACAACCGGTGCAGCGTATCTCTGGGTCTTGTGCCTGTGGAGGAGAAGCCCGTGATGGCGGCGGAACCGCCCTTGGCCTTTTTGCTTTCTTTCCTTGTTCTGAATGCACATAGCCATACGGAAACGGATGTTCGAAAGTTCCCAAAGGCGCACTCGGATCTGGCGGGCGTACATCAACGTACTGGTCGGGTCGGAGGGGGAAGGACGGCGGGGATGGGGGAATGTTTAGAGAGGAAGGTGTGCCGGTAGAGAGGGAAGCGTAGACGGGTTGGCGGGGTCCCCAGTTGTGGGTAGGCATTGGTGCGAGGAAATCGTGGATCAGGAATGGGGATATCGATGAGGATGAACCTGCGACTATTGAGAGAGGTAGTGAAAGGAAAGGAAAGGAAAGGAAGCGAGAGTTGGAGAGGTGGAGACTATGGAGAAGGTGGGGAAGTTGATGGGAGTGAATGGGAAGACCCGAATCATGTTGTGGAAGTCACTTGTGAGCATTTGAAATGTAAATAATGTGACTTGATCTGTAGTCACTTGAATGAGCCAAACTAGAAGCTATTTGGGTATCATTGCATCCGAGTTTTTGATCTTAGAGCTTCAGATCCAGGGACTGATAAGCCGGAGCAACAACCGCGACTCTGATATCCAAGGACTTCGAACTTTCGAGCGATCGATCCTGGACGTTGAAGTGATGGACATTTAGAAGCTTGGATATTGACAGCCAGGGATGAAATCTACTCATAGCTTAAGGCGCCAATTGGCAGATTCGACAATATAGTAAGTTTCACTATGATGACATAACATAGGATCCAATGACGAAGGAATGATGCCGGAACAATTATGGAGGTCTAAGAATAGTAAGATGTATGAAAGTCTTCAAATACTGAACTGCAAGGGAGAAGTAATCCGTTGATTGCAAGAACTCGATACATATTTGCATCGGATGATGGCCATATACATGAGCGGAAGGATACCGAGGCTGGCGAAACCCATATTGCATGTTTGGATGGCTTCATAGCTGCCTAGGTTTATTCTTACACCAGAAAGTCGTCTTCAGTGACTTTTTTCTTCGGCTTCACCGTCCTCCCCTTCTTAGTCCGCTTCTCAAATCTTGCTTTGGGCCCCTTATACTTGACATCCTCGGTCCCGTCCGCTCCTGCCTCAAGCTTATACTCATTCTTCCCGCTCGCCTTCTTTAGGCCCAGTCGGATGTTTCTGTAGATCCTTGTTTTGGCCCCAAGAGCCCACAAGTCCCCCCAATTAGATTTTCGGGCATCCCGATAGGCCTGTTTCCCGAAAGACTTGGGGACGGTCCACCGCTCGATGCGCCCGGCTGGTGTACATAGATCGAGGGTAACATGGCCACGGCGCTTCAACGGGGGGAGAATGGATCGCGGGAGACTTAGCGTGTGGAGAGGTGTTTCAGGTTCGAACATTTCAGACTCAAGTATTTCAGCTTCATGTTCTTCAGCTTCTGGAGCAGCTGAAAGACCTTCTGACTGATCGTGGCGACCCCAGAATTTGTCTCCTCCATATCCAGCAAAGGCAGCATCAGTGGCAGGCTGTCCTTGCACGATGTTGTGGACCTTTCGTTGATCTACTCCGCGTTGAACGGCCAAATAGCTGAACTTGATATCTTCATGATTTCTGTCCTTTATAGCTAGAATGCGTTGTAGATAAGGGGGGCGGACATAGCGCTGCGAGAAGTGACAGTAGTCCTTTCTCCCCTTGGTCTCGCCAGATGTGGGATACATGGGACATTGGAAGTGATTCGTACATGGAGCAATGATCATGCCGCTCTCTTTTGGCCTGTAACGCCCTCCGAAGGGTTCCTGGATCTGATTTTCGACTTGGAGAGATTCCGGAGATGCGATATGGTACTTCAGCAAGGCTTCACGAGCACCAGCGATCAACTCGAACCCTCGAGGTACACCTTTCTCAATAAGAACAAGCACACCCCCATTTGGGTTCAGTAAAGACCAAAAGTTCTGGACCTGGTTCTTCCTCGTATAGTCTTCTTTCAAAGTCCACAAAGTATTAGGTGCTACGATGATATCATACTGTTTCCGCGGCTGAGCTGTGTTCTTGTCGCCAAGTGAAGGGTGATCTTTATTAGGGTTGTAGTCAGGCAGTCGGGGTAAGAAGGTAGTATCGTCCAACAGCCTGCTAGCACGGTTTCGCAGTACGGGAGATCCCGTCACAACTGTTGCTTTCCCAAGAGGAGCAGGCTTACCGGGCGGCACTCCGTCAGGATGCATGAGTTCCCACTCAGTGCGCAGAATCTCTCGCCACGCCTGAATACCAGCTCCTCCTGCCCCTGCATCCAAGATAAGAGGACCGCCTTTCTTAGCCAGGAGATCACGAATCCATTCCGGACCCAAACGCTTTCTTGTTTCGACCAAAGTACTCATTACTGTAACATACGCCCCAGGCATAATGGCAGCCATAAATACATTGCCTTCCATTTCACCCATCTTGGACTGTGATGCCTCGAGTGCGATCGGAGCCTGTGTCTTTTTGAGCTTTGACATTGGAGTAGCAGTAGAATTTGGCAGAGCGGGTCCCCCAAAGATTTTTTGTGCTACTTCTGTAAGATGTTTGTTATTCGCCGCGGCGAGTAATGAGGTGATGGGTCCAACGACAGTATCGTGTGGCAAATGAAGGGTGGCAGGGGATGTTCTGGATCTTGCAGCGGCAGTAGAAGGATGCGTTCTTAAAGCGTCACCCGTCTGGTACGAGCCGTCCTCCCTATCAATCTCATCGAAATCGGGTTCTTCTTCACTTATCTCTTCTTGGTCAACATCTTCTTGAGCTTCGTCCACAACATAGTCTTCCTCGATAGTTGAAGCTTCTTGTCCATCTCCCCTACCAAGTTCTGCATTTTGTGCCGCAGCGATATCCCGAAAGAGAGCGTATCTAGCCTTGAATTCGTCCCCTTCAACTTCGGCAAAAGTGTCCGGCTCATTAGTATCTGAGAGTTCAGCTTCTCCAGAAGGTTCTACCCTTTCTATATTGTATTCAACCTCCTCGAGATCACCATCTGCATTCTCCCTTAGAAGTGTATTCCCAGATGGCTCGTCCTCTTCAAAACCCTCTTCTTCCAAGTCCTGCAGGAGTTTCACGTCTTCAGGCCTCGTAGCTCTCAAAGGCGAACCATACAGTCTCTCGTAGATGATATACTCCTGAGGCGAAAGAAAATCTGGGGGCAAGGTCTCCCCAAAATTTTGACGTGCCTGCCGCACCATTGCTTCCATCTGCGCTGGCGTTTTAGGAAGTTGGCCATCCTCATGCTCCCCAGTAGCTTCATTCGCCAATTGCCTGACCTTTGCCGACGTAAATGGCCTTGCTTGTGATCTTGATGTAATTTTTGGACGGGACCATACTACGTATCGCGGACTAGAAGATTTCGCTGTGGAGCAAAAGCCATTCCTGAACAAGAAGAGGAGCTGGGATGAACATGCAGTACAAATTTGCTGTGTAGGCCGGAAGGCTGACATACTCGAGAGAACAGGCTTTGTTAAACAATTTAGACGAGTTAGGGACGTTGCTGGCCACGGGCTAACGCTCGGGTCTGATATTGAAGACTAGCGTCCCCAGAAAGATCAGTCTGTCACGGAAAACCTCACAGATTCCAACCCTACTCACAATCTATTCTTTGTGTCTCCACGCCAAAGATTCTACTTTAATTATGGCCACGAAGGCACCAAGACTACGCTGTCTCTACGCACCTCCTATCGCCCAACCCCGACCATCCCACCGCTCTTCCCGCGCCTTCGCCACCGTAGCCCCCTCCCCCACCGAATCCAACCAAACTTCCCCCCGCCGCCAAACCACCTTCAGCGACCGCCTCAACTCTGGTCCCTCTCTCGACGAATTCGTGACCGGTTCACCTTCTCTCGAACCTCCCGCTCCACCGTCCTCTGAATTCTCCACGCCCCCAATCACATCACCTCCCCTACGCACCGCCCTTGTCGGGCCTCCAGGCCGTCAAAAAACAATCACCCGCCTTCCCACATGGCTACAGACCCCAATACCAAATAATGAGAACTACAAGAAAATAAAATCAGACCTGCGCGGGCTGAACCTGCACACCGTCTGCGAAGAAGCCCGCTGCCCCAACATTTCCGACTGCTGGGGCGGTAGCTCTGGCAAATCCGCCGCCACGGCTACGATCATGCTCATGGGCGACACATGCACCAGGGGTTGTCGGTTCTGCTCTGTTAAAACCAGCAAAGCGCCCCCGCCACTAGACCCACATGAGCCGGAGCACACAGCAGAGGCGCTACGGCGTTGGGGGCTGGGATATGTGGTCCTCACGTCTGTCGACAGGGATGATTTGGCAGATGGCGGGGCGTGGCATTTTGCGGAGACGGTGCGGAAGATTAAGAGCAAGGCGCCTGGGATGCTGGTGGAGGCATTGACAGGAGATTATGCTGGCGATCTCGAGATGGTAGATTTGGTCGCGCAGAGCGGGCTGGACGTGTACGCGCACAACGTCGAAACAGTGGAGGCGCTGACGCCAATGGTGCGGGATCGCCGAGCGACATTCCGGCAAAGCTTGCGCGTGCTCGAGCAGGCGAAGAAGGGCAGGGAGGACATGATCACCAAAACAAGCATCATGCTCGGCCTGGGCGAAACCGAAGCCCAGCTCTGGGAAACCCTGCGTGAACTCCGCGCCGTCGACGTCGACGTCGTGACATTCGGGCAATATATGCGCCCCACGAAACGGCACATGCAGGTGCACGAATACGTCACGCCTGAGGTGTTTGGGCTGTGGCGGCAGAGAGCGCTGGATATGGGGTTCTTGTACTGCGCTAGTGGGCCGTTGGTCAGGAGTTCTTACAAAGCTGGGGAGGCGTTTATTGAGAATGTGCTGAAGAAGAGGGCGGGGAAGCGGGAGACTGTTATGGCGGAGGCGGCGGGTGAGGTTGGCCGAAGGACATCTATATGATCAGGGGACTTCTGGGAGGCATTTAACATGGTCTTCATTGAGGGCATAGATCACGGCGTTAGGAGCTTGGTTTTCATCTTCGAGGATATAGAGGGGAACCCGTACATATCTTATAAATGATCCCTCATCTTCAGCGACAAGCATAATCAAACCCAGGTAATAAAGGCTTAGATGGATTATCAACTATACTCCTAAATCATTGTACGACGTCCACCCTCATCAGCTGCATAAATCAACCAGGTAAATTACCACATATATACAACCTCGTGATATCTCACCTCTTCTCCCCTTTCGGGCCTTCCGAGATCATGTGTAGGAAAGGGCATAATAGCAATTAATTAAAGCTGAACACCGCGTACAAGCACTTTGAGCGAGTGTTGGGTTATAGTGATACCTTTTTCCATTTCTCTTTTCTCTCCACAATCCAACCCACACTTCATTAAACGATCGCCCGAGCGAACTGCCTAACCTGAAAGGTCTCATCCGGTCTCTCAGATCTCGGTAATGTATTCATCCTTCACCACTCTCCGCTGGCTCTCGTTGTCAATAAAGCTGCCCCTATTGTGCACCGTCTTCTTCCTGCCCATAAAGTTCCTTCCCCCGCCGCTCTTCCGCGACTTGGAGTGTCCGCTGTTACCAGACGTAGCACCACCGATGCAGAAGAGCACGGTTGAGAGGAACAGGCAGGCGACGGCGGCCCACATGAAGCCGAAGTTGTAGCGGCCCAATGAGGCACTCTTGCCGAGAGAACGGAAATTGTTTCGGCCCATGACGTAGGCGGCTGTCATCAGCGCTGCGGTGAGGGTCTGAAAGAAGAGAGCCACGAGGCAGAGAGCGCCGGACAGGTAGGAGCCGATGCGGGAGCAGAGGGCTAGAAGGCCGAGGAAGAGAGCACAGACGGCGAAGAAGAGGCCGATGAGGACAAAGGCGAACATGAATCGGGTGAGGTAGAAATATTTGTGCGTCCTGCCATGGCTATCAGCATACATTCACTCAACTGAACTGCGAAATGTAAGTCCTACCCAATAAACTGCGGAGGTACATTCTTCTCCGACCCAAAATTCCTTGGTGGATCGAAAGGATACGCAGCGTGCACAGCCGGACACGCGTCACGGCCATTGTTGACACTGCAAGAGTTCCAGAAGGTCCACCGTGTGAGGGGGGCAGCTCCGGGAATCCCGGAGGTGTCGGCTTCGAGGAAGTAGTATTGGTTTGTGGGGTTGGTGCCAACAGCGCCGCCTAAAAGAGTAAGGAGCATTAGGAGGACGGCGCCCGCGATGAGGAATAGGGACGCAAAGCCCAGGAAGGGTCCTGGATTTGGTTAGCAAGGGCTTTGCCGGCTTTATTCGCCAACCGGGGGGTTTGATTGCTCACGTGGATTCATGTCGAGAGTGTTGTGTATTGTTTACAGGTTCTCTGTTGACGAGTTAGATTGTTGCCATTGAGTGTCGTGAAGGAGGTGATAAAGGTGAAACATACCAAGCACCAGAACAAGAAACTTCGGCAGAAGGACAGATGGAGAAAAAGGAAGGTGGGCACGAGGATCCAATATGATGGTGTTCGGGGGTTTCTGCAGAAGTCAGTGACGACTGAGAGTTTTGGTCCAACGCTAATTCTTTTAGGACTAGCTCGAGCAAATTCCAAGGAACAGCAGTTGCGGTGCGATCTACGTCATCCCGTGGTAATCCGCCCATTCGATTCGATTCCACGGCAATTCGGATGAGAGGGAACAAATGAACAATTCAACAGCGACAGAGGAGTTCAGAGATCTGAAGAGATACATTCAACCAAGACATACAGACATACAGGTACTTTAGATAGACACAGGACAAATGTATGAATTGAAGAGATGTTTGTTCTCATGATCCTTCGACCTTTCCCTATTCTATGACTGCGATGATCGAGAACGCACATCTCCCGGCTTCCCGCCAAGGAAGCCGACTGAAATGCATGCCAAGCAACCACGTGAGCTGATACGCTTAGGGCTTCACCATTAATGACCTTACCTAAGGTAGTCTTCAATTGAACATTACCATGTCCGCTGCAGTCTGGCCACCCATCTGCCACGAGCAGCTGATCAAAGAAGAAGAAGACGCCCTGGTAGCTAACCTCTCGTTTTCTGAACTCTCACAGTAACAGAGTCCCCCATGCTTAGACGTACCCTAGGCATGTGAACTCGAATGGCTCCTAAACACCCTACAAGATACTCTAGCATCACTGAAGAGCGGACTGGAAGAATGCGTTGCTTTGCTCGCACCCCAAGAACCGGGGTCAACGCTTGCTCTTTCTTCTCTGCGTTCCGAGAGTGTCAAGGGCTTTGTGACTAGGGTTGGGACACGGATTGTCAAGGGGGTAAAGCTCCCTTATGTTCTGCTTTCTATGATCTATGTTTCCCCCTCCTTCTACTTGCTACCAATCACCACTCATTTGACCTTTCTTTTGTGCATGGTTATGCTCTTGACTTCCCCACCCCACAACCCACTCCCTCCTCCTCACCCAATATAACCTCACACCCTCACCAGGACATACACCTCCGCCTCCCCACCCTCCCTCCACCCCCCCGCTCTCCCCATCCCTCCTACCCCCTCCACCTCGCCACCCCCGTCCCCTTACCTCAACTCGCTGCCCTCCTCACCCTCCTCAACCACGCCCTCGACATCATCGACATCAGCACCTGGACCGGAGACCCGCACAATGGCTCCTTCATCGCGGGCCAACTAAAGCTTTTGGCGGAGACCATCGGGGAGGCGCGGGGGACGATGGGAGGAGGAGAGGAGGGGGTGTCGGGGAAGTGGTGGGAAGAGGTCCTGGGTGAAGATGTAGGTGCAACTTCGGGATCCCAGATGCTCAACCGACTGTCTAAGAACAAACCAGACATTCTCCCATCCCCTCCCCCCTACCCTCTCCTTCCACCTCTCCATCTCCTCCGCCGCCCTCGTCCTCACCCTCCGCACCCTCGCCCCCGCCACCGACGACCCCTCCTCCCTTTCCGCCTTCTCCCTCCGCCACCGTCTCGGCCTCGCGCCCAAATTGCCCGAGCACGACGAGAGTAACGTATTATTCCCCCTTTTCCTCTTCCCCCATTCGACCACCATCCCCACAACCGTATGTTCCCCATTCCCGTATAAACCAACTAACCCCCCACACCCCCAGCAAACCTTCCACTACCACAACTCCGAGGTTCGCGTCCGGGAGAAAGTCAGAGTGGAGTCTCAGGATCCGAGTCTGATAGCTGTGATGGCTAAGCTAAGCGCGTTGGGGCATGGGGTGGCGGTTTGGCGGAGGGCGCTTGGGGTTGTGATGGGCGTGGAGGGAGAGGGGGAAGGCGAAGGGTAGATTGTAGGGATGGGAATGATGGGCTTGTGGTCGGTGGGCGTTGGCGGATTTCACATTCAGTCTACACCCGGCGGTCGCACAATGTCGAGGTTCCTGCCATGCAGGCAGTGTAAGATATCGAGATGTGAGACATTGGGCGGTCTAGGTTCGAAATCTGAGAATAACAACAAATCGATGGAACGATTTTGGAAATTATTGTCTGCTATATTCTTGTTTGATCCGACATCACCAACCCCTAACCCCCCAAACCCCAATCCCCCCACTCCCGCCACAAATCACGTCCCCCCACCCTTCCCCATCTCAACCTCCCCCAGCACATCCACCCCACCACCCTCAGCACCCATAACCGCATCAAACCCCCCAAACCCTTCCTCAACCACCCACCTCGCTCCCCCGGCCCCCATCAAAACCTCACAGCTCCACCCCACAACCAACAACCCCGGCGGCCGACTCCCCTCCTGCTCCACCGCCTCACACACATGCGCAAGGGTACTTCGGATGACCCGCTGATCGGGGCAGGAAGCGCGTTCGAGGACGGCGCAGGGGGTTGAGAGCGGCCAGGGGGGGTTGCTTATTGAGGAGGGGTTGGAGGGATCAGTGGGGGTTCCGGTAAGGGAGGTGATGAGAGAGGTGAGGCGGTGTAGGGACATGAGGAAGATGACGGTTTGGGTGGGGATGTACGGGGGAGGTGAGGGCGCGGCGCCTTTGCGGCCGGTGCCGGTGCAGATAAGCACTTGGTCGCTTACACTCCGGTGTGTGGCTGGGATTGCTGCAAACAGCGGCGCACTCAACGCGCTTGTGATCCCTGGAAGCACGATCGGCGTGAACCCCTTCTCCCTGAAAAATGCAAACTCCTCGGCTCCACGGCCGTAGATGTAGGGATCCCCTTGTTTCAGGCGCAGAACAGTGAGGCCTTTTCTTAAGGCTTCAAGACCGAGGGTCAGAAGTTCTTCTTGTGCTGCTTCGGCGTTGCCGGGGAATTTGCGGGCAATATGTACGGGTGTTCTACGCGGGATGAGATCGAGGACAGGTGCGGGGACGAGTTTGTCTGCTAAAATGACGTCGGCGCTTTGGATGGCGCGGTGGGTGGCAAGGGTTAAGAGGGAAGGGGAACCGGGCCCGGAGCCTGCAAGAATGATTTTCGGTGGCAGACGAGAGCGGGTGTCGAGGGCTGTGGCGTCGAGGGGAGCTGTTGTGGTGGCGCTGATGGTTGAGGAGGTATAAGACTGGAGAATGGTGTCGATATCAGCGTCTGTGATCGAGGCGAGGCGGCGGAGGGACCAATATTCGCAAATTTGCGAGAGCCAGCGCATACGGCGGGTTTTGGCTGCGTTCAAATCAGAGTCAGTGACCAATTGGTTGAAAGTGGACTTTTGGGCTGTGGTGTCATCGTCTTCGCCTTCGACGCTCAGGTCGTCGAGGGCTTGGACTCGGTGGTCTTCTTCCCAGATACGCCGCCGGATGGTACCTAAGCGTTCAATTGCGAAGCCTAGATTTGGTGGGAGAGATGAAGCGATTTCTCGTCTAATCCGTGATGCAAGCTTGCAGCCCTTGCCAGATGTGGTAATCCCAATTTGTAGAGGCCCGTCGGAATGGGTAGACAGCAGGGTGAAAGTGCAAAGGTTTGGGGCATCGGTAACATTGACTGGTACGCGCAGGCGTCGGCATAATGATGATATATCTGTGCCTACAAGAGTTAGATTGGCGGTCTTGTACAACTCTTCGGTAGCCCACTTACTCAAAGGTGACTTCCCTCCCAGTGTCACAAAGACTGCGTCCACGACGTTCCCAACTTCATCTCTTCCAAGTCTTTCAACATCCTCAGCCTCGAATGTCTTCTTGATCCACTCGACCTCACCATTCTCAACCCTCTTCATCAACACATAGTGAATCTCTGCATCTGCAGGCGCAATGATTTTAGGCTTCGCTCCAACCTCAATGCTCTTGGCGCATCTGGCACTTGCCAGAGGGTTCGAGCCAACGATCAAGTGAATGTGACCAGCGGAATCTTGAGCAGTGAGCATAGGCGCAGGCATCTCTGACCGTATTCAAGTTCCTCCAATGATTGTAGCGGCTCTCAGGCAATTCAAGCAATTAGCCAATACCAGATTTTACTCCTCGAGGAACGTTGTAAGGAACTTCGAGAGACCAACACGCAAGCCTTCCTTTGAGGCAATCCGCTTTTGAGATACCGTGCTGCATTTTATTGGGTAGTGAGAATGCTGAGGCAAAATACTAACTATTGCACCGATAACGCCATTTGACGAAAAGAAAATTGGGGTTAGGTCGAAGTTATCGATACTCTAATCCCTGAGCCGCGGAGATAGCAACTCTTTGGCCCGATAGGGCAGAGTACTGTAAGGCTAGGATAACCATCTACTGGAGTTTCAGTAGAGATGATTTGTACCGACGAGGCGGATTAAAAAACAGTAGACCAAGGTGAATAGCAGGATGACGGCACGTTATACCCAAGATGAATGGCTCAGCATAATCGGTGGAGCAGAAAAGAATCTGCCTCTCACTAGAACTGTATACAAGGCTGCGAAGCTTGGCACAGAAGCTTTCCCCAAATGTATAGATCATACATTGCTGAAGCTCGATGCTACGAAAGAACAGATTGAAGTGCTCTGTGAGGAGGCCATGAAGTACAATTTCAAGGTATCGCTCGAACATCCTAGCCATTCTTTATTGGAAGCTTAATGTCTTATTTGAATATCAGAGAGAGAGATGAACGGCTTCCCTAGCGTAACTCTTGATGTGCCAACTGATGCCAGTCATTAAAGAATCCTATCATTATCAGATATGAGAAGAGAAAGGCTAATTGCTTGTGCTATAGTCTGTGTGTGTACGTCTCAAATGGGTGGCCCATGCCACTTACCAATTACGTGGTAGCTCAGTTTTTGTTGCATGTGTGGTTGGCTTTCATGAAGGAACCTACTCCACAACCGAGAAAGTCCTGTGAGAGAGCCTGAAACAGCTTTTGTCAAATCTGAGCTCATAGATGGCAGTGAGGCGAAGGATGCCGTTGGAATGGGAGCTAAAGAGCTCGACATGGTGCTAAACTATGGCCAACTCAAGGAGAAACGCTACTCTGAGGTTTACACAGACATCGCGGCTGTTCGCAGTGTTGCACCTGATCCGGTCGTTCTCAAAGTTATCTTGGAAACTTCCCAACTTTCTCGTCACGATATTGTAGCAGGCTGTAAGATTGCAGAAGCTGCAGGTGCTGATTTTGTCAAGACAAGCACCGGGTTCAACGGTCCAGGAGCTACCGAAGAGAATGTAAGCTTGATGAGAAATGTTGTGGGTAAGAGCGTGAAAGTCAAGGCAAGTGGAGGCATCAAAACCGTGAGCGACTGCATTACCATGATGGAAGCAGGCGCCGAGAGGATTGGTTGCAGTAGCGGAATATCGATTATGGAAGAAGCCAAAAAGGTTCTCGGAGACATTACCCACAAGGTCGGAAAGTAAAGCAGACGTAGGCAAAAATCAGTGCCTGCATTGAGGATGTTCGTTGCCTCGGACAGCTTGAACCATTAGTTGTTTTCTATTGTTCACTGACCTGTGGCCCACCGTCGAGTGTCTTATTTAGAGACACGCCCATGTTCCTGGGTTACCAGGACGCGGGGGGTTGACGACAGCTTCTAACATCAGCACAAGATCCAATGGGTACGAATGCTGAGCCTTTAGATGTCCCTGCTCCATTCGTCCGCTAGAGACGTTGAGGGCGAAAGGCCCTCTTGCTGCTCGTCTTCCGTTGCGAGGAGTAATTACCCCTTTGAGTGGGGACTGCCCGTCCATGTTACTATCTTAAAGGGGCAAACACCTGGAAGAAAAATCCCGCCTACAACACTTCGATAATGATTCAGAACGACATCGAAACTGCTTCATATGCCGGTGAGCGACCATCAGATAGGCAAGTAGGAGCTGTAGTTATACTTAATCTCGTGGTATAAGAAAGTTGATGTATTCAGCATACATTTTACATTTGGCATAAGGTCCGTGCTAATTCCCATCTTTTCAACATACTTGATATGATCTGAATGCTTCCCCCTCCTATTGCGGTACCAAATGTCTCCCGAAAAATGTAATAAACTCTCTTACTTGTAAACTCGGCTATTCTGCAATCCACTTCATAAGGACCTTATTCCACAACCTTCACAATCATCGAACATCATCTCCACTCCATCCTTTAAACATGATGGTCTAAGACTGAGCCTAAAGCTTTGGAGACAAAGGTCTCCTTCTGCAAATCTCAAATTCCATACTTACCGTACACCACGAAGATCTGCCTAATCGGGCAAAGATATGGCGGAGACTCCAATTGGTCAACCAGCGGGGAGGTTCCCTTTCCTGCTACTGCCTCTTGGTAAGTCATATCCATTACACCAATGGCTCGTTCTAGACCTAAGGCTGTACAAACTTGCGAGGAAACCTGCTAAAATCGCCCAAGAGATACAACGCATGATCTACAACTCTATGCTTGTCACCGGATGTACCCAACCGGGAGTACCGAGATATTCTAGATACGAATGCTCCGAAACAGAACAAGGTCAACAACGTGATGAGTTTCCTTCTGTCCAGATACTTCGGGTCTCCAAGGTTGTCAATGCCGAGGCGACTACAACTCTGTACTCTTACAACTTATTCACCGCTTTGTTTTTTGAAGGGAACGATCAACTTTGGGATTTTATGGAAAGCTTTGGAGCTACATCCGAGAAGCTCAATCCGACGTTCATGAGCGAATTAGTCGACGCTGTTGGCCACATGTTTGAACCTGACACTCAGAAGCTTCCAGAGTGGCTTTTTGGCTCAAAGGACATACAAGATCGTACCCTTCAAGATACAAAAAACTGGGTAAACAACTCTTCCTACATGAGAGGAGAGTACTCGGAAAACCACGATTATGGTGAACGATTTGATTTTTCAAGGTTCATTCGCCAAATTGGTCCATCGAATGCGGCGAAAATAAAGAAGGTGCAGCTGATCTTTGGCGATCTACCCCGGAGTGCCGACCACCTCCCTTTGTACGCTGAGATATTGAAACAGCATGTGGCTGGCTTAGAGGAGTTACGCATTGGTAAGATGAGTTCAACCCTGTCCCAATGCGGAACAAATTACACCTTCATGATCGGTGATGCTAATTCCGCATTGGGACAGCTTTTGATTCCGTCAACGAATATGATTCTCACGAGGAATTCGAGGCACGAGAAGAACACACGCTCGATGCCGTCGAGGGTCTGTTTGCCAAACTTAGGCAGCTTTCCAAGGATCTCCCCAAACTGAAGAACATAGCTTTCATTTGCTGCGAAGATACATACAACGAAATGGCACATGCGCTAGTGAAAGCAAAACATGACGAAGACGACTTTGACATTCGGAAGATGTGGACTAAATTGAGGCGGGAGTACAAGCGGAAGGTCAATGGCGCAGGATTTCCTTGCAATTGCCGGCGACAGTGTTGCTTTGCAGCTACATATGAACGCTCGATGATGCCTTATCGTATCTTTTTTGGTGTCCCCTATATCGACACCTGGAACTGTAAGTGGGATAAAACGTGGCACAAAGGTGTCTAACGGTATGCATACCAAGTCTTTCTCTCGAGCATGCCGCAGCAGAAATCTTCCGCTCATGCACGTATTCTGAGCTTTTCACGCTACTACCCCACCACATGTATCAATCCTTCGAATTGCTTTCATGGCGTTTGATAGAAATAGTCACAAGCAGTCATTGCTTCGTTCTTGCTGATACTACCAACCAACCCGTTCTCCTAATAAAGCCAAACGCGTAGGGTTTGGTATGTATGATACCGCTCGCTATCAGTTCACAAGTATCTTTTCAACGGTCCAAGACAAACGCCAGCAATTAGAGCATTCCTTCGAAAAGAAACGCCGAGAGCAGGTCCTATAGCTCATCCACAGCTCTTACACTCCGGCCCACGAACATCATCCACTCTCCCAACCTTCTTCCCGCCTCCACCGCCACCCCCCGGTCCACCCCAACCACTTCCCCCCCCTCCACCACCCCCACCATACCTCGTAGCCCCTCTTATACTAGGCGACCTATTCCTAGTATTGAACGATGAAGCTTCAGCAGCAGCGTACGCATCAAGCTAGTGCGCTTGTTAGCAAGCCATTGCTCGTCCACACTTGGTAAGACACATCCGTCTCTATACGTACAGAGAACAAAGAAGTCACGTAGAGGCCTAGGAAATCATATGTGCCATCGACGAAGTTGCGAACCCGCGCTGAGAGTGGGGGGCTTGAGGGGGGGGGATTATCAGTTAGGGTTCCTGTAAAGGCGGAACTGGCGGCTTACTTCTCTAGCACTTGTCCATTGGATAGGTATGGTCTGGTAGGGGCTGACATAGTGTATTTGAGAATTGAAGCTTCTTCAAAGTTTGGTTGACGGTTGGTGAGAGTTGGAAGTGCCACGTTTGAGGCTCGGCGCTAAAAGCTTATCGTCCCGCCGTTTCTTGCCGCCTTGACCGCTTTTGGCGGAAAATCCTTGGCCGGGCTTTTCTGTTGCATTTGCTGTGAACTGTGCGACTTTGTCCATTGCGATATTTTGCGCGACAATACTTTGCTTTCTGTTAGTCAGGCTCAATAAGGAGTTGGACCGTGGGGAGTATGTTGGAGGTGCGGTCAATGCCGAGCGCGATGGGGATTCTAGGTGAGGCGGCGAAGAAAGGTTCAGATTCCTGTACTGATGAAGAACATCTCATCGTGTATTAGATCTCATACGTAGTATTCTGGGGACCACCTGCTTGCGCTTACATATTAAGTGCGGGCGAGAGTTGGGACGTCGTTCAAGTACATGCTCACACGGGTTTGAAGGAATTTACGGTACTCTTGTATTCTCAATCAATATTCTATCGTTTTTGACGCGAACCTCCTAAAGTTCTGTCAAGACCTGCGATCTGAGATTTTCAGACTTCATGTATAATCTACAATTTTCTGAGAGAATCTAGTTCCCGCGGCCTCTACAATATATCATGCGCATTTTAACTGCCTGATGTTTCTTCTTCACCTGTGTGCATCTGTTTCCCCTCATCAGCACCGCTCGCTGAACTCTGCTACTACTGGTCAGCACCGTTCTCACGGACTTCACAGCGCTCTACTCACAACCGCACTCTGCGTAAGCGCCCTATACTTCTCCTCCTCTATCTCCGCCAGCCGCGACATCACCACCTTCCCTTCCGCCAACCCATACATCTCCTGGAAACACATAATCATCGGCCGCCACTTATCCGCATCGATCCGATTTGCATGCCCCTCAAGCCGCAACTCCTCCTCCACATGCACCCTTACAATCTTCACCTCAACCGCAAGAATCAACCCCTTCCGATCCGCCTGATCGCCCATCATCTCATGCACCCCAATTAGCTCCGCCTCCATCTGAACAGGACACTCTCTCACCCTCGGTGCATCCACTAGCTCCGCCCCTTGCGCCGTCAGGCCCGCGTGACAGAACTTATCCTTGACGAAGCTGTACCCGCGCTCGACTTTGCTCTCAGGGACGGTCTCGGTGCCTGTGGTGCGGGCGAGGGCATTGATAGCGGGGCCCATGGAGGAGGTGGGGAGGTTGAGCACGCATTGCTTGGTGCGGAGGAGGTTGTGGGTTGTGCAGGAGGAGGCGGAGAGGCCGAGGAGGCAGCGGTGGGAGAGCCACCAGGCGGAGGAGATGGGGGCAAGGTTGGCGGTTTGGTCCGGGTTGAGGGCGGAGATGAGGACGATGGGCGTGCCGAAGTAGAGGATTGCGGGGGATATGGGGGTGTGCATGGTGGGCGGATATTAGGGCGAAGAAGAGCAATCTAGAGCTTAAGAAGAGGATGAATTTGCTATTGGAGTGTGGATGGGGAGGTCATGGTTAGTCGTGGAGGGCTCTGTATATATATGTTCGCCGGAATTTTTGGGGAGCTGGGAGAAGCAAGGGGCCTCGGAGAAGCAGGATATGATCCATCATCGGTTTCTAAGCAGCGCTGCAGGAGTCACGTTCGTTCTTTAGATATAGCCAATCATGTCAGTCGTCAACATCGTCCATTTCAGCTTAGCGTCCGCCAAGTCAGCCGTTGATTGGTCAATTCCAGAGCAACGTCCTCCAAACCTGGATTGTCTATTCCGAAGCTGATATAATCGCGTGTCAGATTGAGATAATGCATCTCCATTAGCTACTTCAAAAGTAAGGTCCGCAGAGATTTATATTTAGTACTTGAATCCCCGTCTCACCTTGTTATCTACCTGCAGACTCTAGCACCGTATGAAAGTTGAACTCGATTGTGCGTTGCTGTTGTCTGTCTTGTAATTAATTCCAGAAAAAGCGTCTTTGTTGAGCAAGATCGTATGGATATCGCTCTACATCGGCGCTCAACTTTCCATGAGTACTCAAATGTCTGCACATCCCACCAGTTTTGTTACCTCCACCTCCCTTATCTCCCGCTGGCAAGCCCTCACGACTCGCTGCCCTAACTTCCACTCCGCCTTCGTCTACTGTGTTCTCACCACCCGTATTTACTGTCGTCCCACCTGCCCATCTCGGCTCGCTCGCCGTGCCAACGTCATCTTCCACGATACCGCCGCCAAGGCCGAAATGGCTGGTTTCCGGCCTTGTAAGCGGTGTAAGCCGGAAGTGGACGGGTGGCAAGTGGGTGGAGAGGTATCGGAGAGGGTGCAGAGGGTGAAGGGGATAATTAGGGATGGGATGGAAAGAGGGAGGGTGCCGGGGCTAGGGGAGCTGGCAGGCGAGGTGGGGTTGAGCCGGAGTCATTTTCTGAGAGTGTTTAAGGGGGTTGTGGGATGTACGCCAAAGGAGTGGGGAGATAGACTGGAGGAGAGGAAGGCCATCAACACAAGCCCGATCGAGGTGAGAAATGACGGAGAAGTGGAAGGATGGCTGCACGGTTCTGAGTATGATGTCTTCGATATTCAAACAAATGCTCTGGGCTTGAAGCATAGCGGAGGTTATCCCTGGTTCAGTGATGGTGTTCTCGGCGAGGATTTGGAAGGTGGATGCGGGATAGCAAATGCGGAGTCGACTGACGAACCGTGGGACTTATACTTCAACGACTTGGGCTTGCCGCTTGAGACGAGTCTGCCTTCAGAGTCAGAGCTGGATCTGCAGCTAATATCGGACATTGGAAATACTTCTCTGGGATCAGAGCTGCTATGGTCAGTCGATAATGTGGAGAAGGATTGAAATTCAAGAAAGGTACAGTTTCAAGGCACTGCTTCTATATACAAGCGGTTCAACATTTGCTGAGTGTTTCCCACGTCAGATATATCAATACTCTGTCCAAAGTCTGTGAGCTTGGTCGTACAATACTTATGTTGAGCGCCTACATATCGCGTCTTTCACATCGCCACCACTGGACGGCGGGGAGGTGGCCTCCAAATGTTCAAGATACAACATGAGCATCACTCGCCGAATTTGTTTGTTGATTCCCTGTTATGCACGTTATCAACCGATCGTGTCAGATGCATTGGTCAGTGGCTATTGCAAGGAGTGGTCTTCCACTAGGATTATATAGTCGTATACGGTAGTGATGGCACTGACTATCCATTTTCCTGCAAGGCAGCCACCACCTCGAGATCAATAATCACAAGAAATTCTGAGCGTGTGTAAATTCTACAATCATCTTATGACTACTACCAGTAGTGAGACCTTCGTTATAAATAAAGTACTTCGAGTAAGTGCGCGCTGGAATTGACGCGCTCCGCCGGCTTCCCGCCAATCACCCGCCATCCGTCACCCAGCTCACCCGCTAAAGCAGCCTCCGCGCAGGGGGCTAGAGCCAATGGATCTTCCATTTACTCAAGGCGATGAGCTTCAGGGTGCGTTTTTTCCCGCTCAACAACTATAGTACTCCAGCTAATCGGGTTAGAAGCGAAAGCGAGAAAAGGAGCAGCTGCCAGAAGATGATGTCGATACGTCTAAACCGACTGCTGTCTTCCAGCCGACTCAAGGTCGAGTATACACCGTGAGTGTTGCTTTGCCTGGCAGCGTTATATCTAAGTGGGTAGCTAGATACCTCACTTCTACCAAGGCGCTGCCCTGACTCTCATAGTGCGCAATCCCCAGAGCAAAAGACCACTTTAGCAGGCCAAATCGCCCGCGCTTTAGCTGTTTTTTGCGTAGACGAAGTAGTCATCTTTGACGACGGCCAGTGCAATGCAAGGCCGAATGTACATGATGGCGACCTTTATACGGGATACTCCGATCCAAACTATTTCCTCATGCATGTCCTTTCCTATCTAGAAACGCCTCCGAACTTGCGAAAACTCCTTTTCCCAATCCACCCAGACCTCCGAACTGCGGGGACTTTACCAAGTTTGGATATGCCGCATCATCTTCGAGCTCACGAATGGTGCCAGTATCGTGAAGGTATCACTGTGGCAGGCCCGCAGACAGCGCAAGGATCGGAGGGGGAAAGTAAACGGACGCGGAAATCAGAACCCGATACTGGGGCGTCAGTGGTGCTTGTTGATGCCGGTCTCCCAAATAAGATATCTATACCAGCCTCTATCCCACCCAATACCCGTGTGACCCTCAAGTTTCCTGGAAGCACAGGGTCTTCAGAGATTCATAGCAATGAACTGATAGCAGGAGCAGTGGCCCCTTCTGCTCCCCGCGAGGAAGCGGGATATTACTGGGGCTATAGCGTCCGCCCGGCGTCTTCGCTCTCCAATGTCTTCACCGAGAGCCCTTATGAAGGTGGCTACGATCTTACAATTGGAACTTCCGAGCGTGGGGCTCCAATATCAACGCTCAACCATCGGCCCCCAGATGACCCACAATTACCAGAGTTCAATCATATGCTGATTGCCTTTGGGGGTGTTGCGGGTTTGGAAGTTGCCGTCAAGTTCGATGAGGAGCTGAAGGGAATGGGCGTCACGGATCCGGAGCGGTTGTTTGATTATTGGGTGAACTTGTGTCCGGGCCAAGGAAGTCGAACAATCAGGACCGAGGAAGCAGTTTGGCTGGGGTTGATGGGGTTGAGGGATATTATTCTTGAGAAGGGGAAGGGACTGAAATGATATTGAAGAAAGATTCTTGCCTAAAAGCCTACAGGAAAATATAGCGGAGCAACGATACTTCCAAGCCAAAGAACCATTCGCTCGCTGCATTTGCAAACATGAAGAAATGCCCCCGGGTATACCCCTTCCTCCCAAAACGCCTGACCCACACAACCCCCACTCACGTCGCCGCAACACTCATCCTTAACTGCCTCTCCCTCTGCTGCGCCTGCAACACTAGCCTCTCGACTGCATACCCCAGCCTCTCCTTTTTCCCCTTCATCTGCTTCAGCCTCAGTGCTTCCCTACTGCTTCCCTCCCCTCCTGAAACAGCCTTCTCACCCACATTTCCGCCTATCGACGACGATCGCCCCAAGCGTCCCTCGAGTAAATCGCACCGCGCAATCAATGCTTGTTCCCTGCGCTCTAGCCGGTCGAGATGAGACTCTACGCGTGAGAGGAGGGAGTCGATTTCTGGGGTTAGGGAGGCGAGGAGGGAGGATTGGGCGGTCGAGATGGAGGTCGAGGGGAGGAGTTCGAAATGCTGGGTTTGGGTTGCGGGTCAGCGCACTTGATTCGCTTCTTTTGTGGGGGTGATGGAAGCGCATGGGAGGGAGATGGAGAGCAGCAAATGAGTGAATAGTGCTGAAGGTTTGAAAAGGGAAAGGGAAGGGTACCCGCGTAGTCTGCAAGACCTTGGACAAGCGGGGGAAATCATTGACACCGGAATCGAGGATCGAGATGCTGGAGGAGAGGAGTTGGTTGCTGGAGCGGAGGGAGGAGACGCAGGAAGACAGGGCATTGGCCATTGCGCTCAATCACACTTATGGAAGAACTGTAGGATTGCCGTGGTTGGTGGTGGTTATGGCTGTAAATATTGATACCAACCCTCCGCGCGCCAAAACGACCGTATCCGCCAAAAGCGGCACCCCTTCCCGCATCTAGCGGCGTTGAATCTTTCCATTTGTGGTGCAACATTCTTCACATCCCTCAACCCCCAACTCGCGCACTACACTCTCAACCGCTCACCCATTGCCTAAAAACACACATGACATGGGTCTCCTAGGCAAGAAGTTTCCCACGCCCGTCGGTATGCCATTACCCTTTCCCCAAGGTTTGAAGGGTTCGGTAGCTGACATGGAATAGCGGCGCCGATGGCACCTTTCTATATTGCTGGTATGGGATCTCGTTTTGTTACTTCTTCAATCTCAGTGCTGCTGGCAGCTGGGTGATGAGGGCATGACATCTCGGTGGTTTGCGCTGTGGGATGGCGCGGTGCTGGGGATGATTGTGGGATTGGGCTGACTGATGGGGGTGGTGTAGGCGTGGTGATTCTCTACGGGGTAAATTCGTTTGCAACGGTGTTGGCGAATTGTGAGTGTCCATGTTCGATCTTCCGATTGCCTTATGCAGCGTCTTCCTTTGGCATACCCCATGCACCAATTCCCACCACCAAACCCTCACTCAACTCCAATCATGCCGTCCAGCTTCCCACTCTCCCCGCGATCCCTCACTCCACTTTTATTTCCCCTTCCAATCCCACAGCCCGATCCCCAGACTCCTCTGACAAAACATCTACCAACGCCCTACAGCCGAGGAATACAAAAACGACCCTCGAAATCCCGCAGCCAAGACACAGAAGCCTGCGGATAAGCGATAGGATGGTTTGAGAGGACGGGAGGTATGGGAGAGGATGGAGATGATGATGGGGAGTGTGGAACGGGGGTGATGAGGGCGGTAAGGGTGGGAGGGTCTTAGTACTGTATCGACGGCAGCAATCACCCAAAACAAATTACCAATATAGTGATCCACTCCCGCCGCCGAACTCTCTCACCTCCCTTCCTCCCTTTCTTCCTTCCTTTCTTCTCACCCCAACCATCCATCCGCCTCCATCGGTCACCAACAGCGAACCGCTCCTTCCATTCCTCAATCATTAAGCCCCGCGTTTCAAAACACGGCAGAAAGTTTCCTTTGGTGCCGTTGCGAAGAAGGCTCAGGTCGGCATATCCTTCCCGTTCCGACACTCCTGCCTGTCGTCTCGTCTAGCATACGAACCAAGCCCAAGCCCAAGCCCAAGACATATTTACACGCCTACTAGAAAATCCAAGCACACAACCGTGTTACCGTTTTTTGCATCCACATACTCTAAACCCCCCCCCGGGTAATTCCTGTTCTGTCCACGTTGTACATCATCGCTGCACTCTTCCCCCCTTGCCTTTTTGCCATTTCTCCATTTTCCCAATTCCCGTTCCTTGTACCCCTCTTGTCTCCTCTCCCCTGCTCTGCTCTGCTCTGCTGTGCTCTCTTCCCTCGCATCTCCTCCACAATTCCCCCATGAAATTCAAGCGTTCGCGCCCTGACCACATCATCACCTCGTACCTCGTCCCTCGTCCCCCTTTCCCCTCCTCCTCCTCCTCCTCCTCCTCCTCCTCCTCCTCCTCCTCCTCCTCCATCATCTCCCTCCACCTTCCCACCACGTTCCCAACCCCCCTTCTTTCCTACTTCCCTCCCATCGCCTTTCCTAACCTCTTTGGAAATGGATACGCTCACTTCTTCTTTCAGAGGCCTAGGTGCTCATTTACGCTCCCTCGGAGTCATGTTGGTTCTATCCAAGGGCTGATGAGGAGATGAGATGGGGAGCTCGGGGTCGTTGGGTTGAGGCTGGGGAGGAAGGGTTGGTCAGGTGGGGTAGGTGGAGTGGGTGCGGATGGGGCGTGGTGGGTTGGTATGTAAATATGAGATCGAGAGACGGGGCGAGAGCGTGAGAGCGGTCAAGAAATGAGCGAGGGTGTGATGGATTAAGAAGTGGGGAATGAGAAGCGGGTTGCGCAATGAAAAGATGAAAGGGGGAGTGACTTACTGCGTATGAAAAAGGGACATGGAGAATACATAAAAAGATGGAGAAAATGGCAAGGAAAGGGGGATGTCGGTCCGGTGCACTCCATCACTCAGTGCACGAAAGAAGTCGTCAAGGTCTCCGACCATTTTCTACCCCAATCTCCTCCCCAAGCTCCCTCGTCAACCGATCCGCCACCGCCCAAAACCTCCCCCTCCCCCTCTTCCCCCCCCTCCTCGCCTCTCCAAACAACTCCCCCAACCTCACCTCCAGCTCGTTCGCTTGTTCCGCCGCCCCCCCACCACCATGCGGCCGATTCTTCCTCGTCCCCTCGCTCGACGACTCAATCAGCGACCGATCCTTCTGCCACTTGTACAGCATCGTATCCGTAATGCCCAGGTTCTGCGCGGCGCGGTAGCGGCTGATCAGCTTCGGCGAACCGTCGGCGTCGGGCTTGTAGGTGGTGGTGGAGTAGGCGATGGCGCCGAGTTTCTGCTCGCGCGTGTAGGCGATGCGCCGCCGCTTGGTGTCGGGGGTCGAGGCGTCGGGCTTGGAGGCGTCGAGCTGGTGCTGTTGGCGGTGGAGGCGGAAGGTTTCGCAGAGGCGGGCTTCGCCGATGTCGGAAGCGACGGTGGGCGTGGGGGTTAGGGAGGGCGGCGCTGGGTGGGTTGCATGGGAGAGACGGGCTTGGGCGAGGACGCGGAGGGCGGGCGGCTTGGTGGTGGGGGCGGGGCGGGCTGCGCGACGGGCTGGAGTGGACATGGTGTGAGGTGGAGCCATGTTGAAGGATTTGGGGATCTAAGCGTTCAGCTGGTATATGATCCCCGGTGGGGAATAGGTCGGGGGATGAAGGAGCAGATTTGGGGATGCATGAGCAAACTGGGGGTAACTCCACCCTCCTCGGCTATAAGATGGGGCTACTACATAAGAGGGGTTTGCCCACAATTGTGCCCCACTGTCTCAGATTACAGTATTTAGTGTGGGGTACTGTACTAAAAAAAACAGTAGAAATCGTATAAGACTGTCATCTTATATACCACATAGGGCGGTATCTTATGGAATTTTGGAAAAGGTGTAATCGGAGAGCATTGGAATATCCAATGCTGTTCTATTTCGTATATACAAGGTATATCATATCGGAAGCGCATGGCAAACAGGGGGGTTATGCTCATAAACCCCATCCTCCAAAACCTCGCCAACACCACTTGACCCCTCCCTAAATCTTCTCCGTCCCCCGAACATCCACCTCCTCCGCCAAAGCCCCCTTCTCCCTTCCCCCACTAACCTCACTTCCCTCGTCACCCCCAACGACCCCGACCTGCGTCTCCCGATATCCATCCAACTCCCTCGCCTTAACCAAATTCAAATACACTGGAAAACTCCATGCGATGACAAACCCCACCAGCGGAATACACATGGCCAGGCGCGTACCCTTGCGATCGGCCACCGCGCCCAGCATAGGCGGAAAGACGGCTCCGCCGCTAACCGAGGAGACGAGGAAAGAAGCACCACGCTTGGTGTGGCGGCCGAGACCGCGCAGGGAGAGCGTGAAGATAGTCGGGAAGATGCAAGATTCGAAGAAGAGGACCAGGGATAAAGCGGCGATGCCGGCGTTGCCGACTGTGCCCATGGCCATCGAGATAAAGATGATGATGAACGACATGAAGGCCATCAGGATCCAGCGGGGCTTGACCACCTTCATGCTGGCGCCGGCGACGAAGCGGCCAATGGCGAAAAGGCCCTGTGCGATAGCGAGCTGATTGCTGCCGGTGGCAGAACTGGTGCCGGGGCGGACCAGCACGACGTAGTTGATAAAGTAGCCAGCGATGGCGACTTGGGCGCCGACGTAGCAAAACTGGGCGATAACGCCCCAGAAGAGGGTGTATTGGCGGCGGAGGGGCTTGTCGATGTAGCCGGTTCGCGAGACGGTCAATTCCGCTTGGTCGGCCATGTCGGCGTCGGTGACTTCAGGGATGGGGGCGAAGAAGAAGACGATGGCGAGAAGAAACACGAAGATTGCGATGCCCAGATAAACCCACTGGACTGAGGCGAGGGATTTCCCACCTGGGGCACCGACATCTTTAAAGATGACGTTGGCGGCCAAGACGGGCGCCACGACGGTGCCGATGGCTTGGAAGGCTTGAGCGAGATTGAGACGCATTTCACTGTATTTGGGGGGACCGCAGGTGGCGATGAAGGGGTTGGCGGAGGTCTCGAGGGTCGAGAGACCAGAACCGACAATAAACATAGAGCCACAGAAGCCACCGAAGGAGCGTTTGATGGCCGAGGGCCAGAACATCAGAGCACCAACGCCGTAGATGCAGAGGCCGGTGATGAAGGTCCAGCGGTAGCCAAAGCGGCGGACGATCCAGCCGGAGTAGGTCAGGGGACCGATGAAGTAGGCTCTGTATGCAGGAGATTCGTCAATTCATGCGAAGGGATGAGGGTGAATGGAAGGGATGAATGGAGGAGAACGGACCCAAAGTAGGCGGCTGCAAGACCGGATCCCTCGCCCTGTGAGACACCCAGTACTTCTTGGAAGTGTTTATTCAGAACATCGAGAAGCCCATAGGCGAAACCCCAGAGGAAGAAGAGGATGGTGACTAGGCAGACGGGGACGATGGATTGGCGAGTGGTGATTTGCGAGGCGCCAGTGACCCTCTTATCGTCGACGCCTTTCCGGTTCTTTTTGCCCAGATCGAGAGCCTCAATGGCCGAAGGACGACGTTGGTTGTAGACGTCGTCGTCAACGACGGGCTCTGTTCTTTTACCGAACATGGTGAGTAGTCGACGGTCAGGCCTCTATCAATTGAGATAAGGCAATCAATCCTAGCGATGTAGAGATAAAGGAACGAACACAGATCGAACCACTTCTGCTGAACCAACGATTCACCGAATTCAACAATGACGGACGTTTGACTCTTGCAGACGGAGAAGAAGAGAGACCTGTCACGAATATAGGCTCCCTCAAGACGGTCTGTAGAAGTATTCGTTCCCCTGCAGTCTTTTCATCAAGCATCAAGCATCGATGCAATGATAATCCGATCATTTACCTATCTCATCCCGGGGGGGACCAGGTTACATGCATACCATCCCATCGCGAACAAACCAACCAGCTCTTGGCATTCAATTGTCCGCAACCTAACCCCGATTTGCACCTCGGCCAGTGACGACGGCTGTTCTTCAAGTGTCCAACTTCGGCGACTTTTACCCCACATTTTCCCCAGTCGCGATGTCCAGGACCAGCAACTGCTAGCGGCGACGCCCCCGCTCACGTGACACGAGCCGTAGAGCATCGAGTCATGGCGCTTTCTCTTCTCGGCGGAATAGAGGGCGAGAGGGCTACAGTGCAATGGTGATGAAGATCGCTACCGTTGAAGCGCCTCGTCGTCAGTGCAATAACAATCCAACGCTATTCTCGATGTGGGAAAGCTGTGGAAGAGTTTTTTCTTCGTTTCCAAAGGCAACTAGCGCCATTCCGGAATATCGCCGTTTTTGGACAACGTGCATGATATGTAGAGCCTTGCAGGAGCATCATGTTAAGTAGTCCGGATATACATTTTCACCGACGGCTAAAAACCTTGTGGCAATCGGTCTTTGTAAGTTTGTTGCATGTTGTTGCTTGCATAGGCCGGAGAGGAGAAAGCCACCCTCCCATAGCTTTTAACAACCTATCAATTACACTATTATCACATCCCTACAATGAGGAGCTCAAACCTCGAAAGAGGGCCATGGTTTCCAAAGGCTAGCTTTCAACAAAGGTTGACGTGCCATGCAAGCCAAGTTCGAAGGCTTGTACAAGAAAGAAAGGCCCGATTCCAAAAAGAGGGCTGCAGTCTACAGCAGTCGAGGTTATACTACGAGAGCTAGCCTGCAGCCATGCTGTCGACTTCAACGAGAATCAGAAGAGTCTAGACTTGGTTCGATAACAAAACGCAGATGACGGCCATGACCTACACGTTAACGGTTGAAACACTTGAAGGAAAAGAGAAGTTTGAGTGAAGTACAACATCTTCCCAGGTATCATTGCGGGATCCCCCAAAATACTTGGCCAGCATCACCCGATCAGAATGTACATATCCAACCTCCCTTGATGAGCGATATTCTTCCAGATATTGGAGCGTCAGGGTCTACTCTGTTCTCCATCCAATTCTTGCAGCTTTTTTAAGTAGACAAGGTCCAGAGCAGAAATTAGTTGAGACTATTTGTATGCTGATCCATCAAGAGAAAGAATTATATAGACGACTGCAAACCAAGTTAAGCTATTTATCATGATTACTTTGATCAATGGCCCACTGTTGTCCTTCGGAAGTCTAACGAGATGGACTCAGCATGTCCTGCGACTTTGCCGTTCTCTGTTCGCTTCATCTCGCCACCATCAGGTGACTTGATGCTTTTCTTAGATCTCACTGTGCGAGGTGTTAGAAATGGTCCCAGCCAGCTGCTCACTATTCTTACCAAGTGCGAAGACTCGATGGATCATGGCACACCGTTCTGTCTCCATCCGTTCCAATTCCGAGGCTGGAGAGTCGTCCCCTTCTGGCCTGTTTCACAAAGCGGTTGTTCCGTAGTGTTCCAGAAAACGTGCTTTTCCCAGTCGTGACATACGAAAGGTCTTTGATACCGCTCATAATCGCCTACAGAGCCACTACTTTTCAATGTTCAGCCGTTGCCGCAAAGACGAGCAGATACAAAGGTCCGATCGTCGTCTCGATAGATAGCTGCTAGGACATCGAGTCACACCACACAAGTCCGTTTGACACCATATGCTTTGCCTAGAGCATTGCTATGGAGAACAGCCCAAGCCAAGTAAAAGCCGTTGTACTTGACCGCTGACATGATTTCGCATGAGCAATATCACTTCATACTAATGGCGACCTCCACCATACTAATTTTTCTTATTTGGGTTTCCGGTAGATCTTCGTCCTCGATTATCTCCTCGCCGTCCTTAGCGAGATGTCTGTCACCCGTTTCAGGCGCCTCAACGATATCGTCAACGACCCCCACACTCCCAGACTTAAGTCTTACTCGACAGTCCGCTTGCCCTTGAAAGAACAACGCCAGCCCTAGCAGGTTCTCGATAGCTCTGTTGGTAGCCTTGAGTATGACCGCTTCCGGTGGCTTGGCTTTTACTGAAGCAGCTTTATCACCTAAAGTCTTGAGCTTTTGTCTATCGCTACCTTGCCCATCAACAAGATCGACTTTGCCCATGGCCCTCTTGTCAATCAAAGAAAGTAGTTTGCGGACGCGTTTTACGGCGGAAACAAACGGCGTTTTTGTAGAGACATAGATTATTTTGGGCGTACTTGCGCCAGCGTAAGGTGACGGGATTGGAGGACGGAGTATTGGCCGCTTTTCTATACGCGCATCTGTTGGGTCTTTTAGTACAATCATGCTTTGCTCTCCAGTAAGACCTTACTCTTTGGCAATCTACGCAGCTTGGGCGGTTTAGTTTGCTTGGCCTCGGGCTCTGTGGCCCTCGAAGGAGCCATACTGAGGGGATGTGTTCAAGCAGTGGATTGGCCTTGTAAATCAAGATGATGGGACAGACGATTCGAATTGGTTATGAGAGCTGTATTCACGAATTACGACCGGGAAGCCGTTTGTAACCGATTTGTAAGGCTGGCTTTATATAGCTTCCCACCAAGTGTCTTCTTAAAGAATTGTTAACCACCCGCACCACAGTGCGTGTTGATTGAGCCATCAGCATCCCTTATGATTAATTGGTGAATGGGAGCTCTACATGACATCACTCGCTTCCGCCTCCATCATCTTCATCTCCCTGGTCTAACACCCTACCTGCACGCCGCCGATATTCAATCGCGTCTCGTCCGCACCCATCGCGATCATAAGGATCTCCCCAAAGCTAATGAACCCACTCCTCCTCGTGGCCCAACACTTATAACCTTCCAAACCCCTCCAACGTATACCTGCGGACGGCGTGAAATCGGCACCCTCACTCCTTCTCAGATCGCTCATCTCCGAAATGGAGGAAAGGCCGAATTCCACGAAGCCCTCCGTGGCGGGCAAACGACGTTCCACGGTCCGGGGCAGTTGACTGCGTATTTGATTCTCTCACTTAATGCGCATAATCTGACGCCAAGGAGCCATGTCAGACTATTAGAAGATTCTGTCATCGATACTTGTTCCTCCTTCAAGATAGAAAGCTTTAGGACGAATAATCCAGGCGTTTGGGTGGCAGAAGACAGGAAGATTGCAAGTGTGGGAGTGCAGTTGAAACGCTACATTAGCAGTCATGGTATAGGTCTCAATATCTTCGTGGATCTGAAATGGTTTGATCGGATCGTGGCGTGCGGTCTTCCTGAAAAGCGGGCGACTAGCTTTGAGAAAGAGGGGGTGGACATGGCTGTCAAGGATGAAGAAGAGAGGGAAAGGTATATGGAGAAGGTAGCTGGTGTACTTGCATCAAAGGTGCAGCATCATCTACCAAACGTTCTCGTAGTCGAGCGTATCACGGAGAAAGACGTCATGGGCCTGGACCACATCCCAGAGCAGAAAGAGGGCCTTGGATGATATTGAATCAACAGCATCGAACGTTCAAATAACCACAACATACTCTAGAGGTGCCCTCCCAAGAGGAGCAGTCTCGCCCAGAGTTCTTCAGCAAGCACACATAGAGGCTCACACCTACCAAGCTCTCTCCAACTCCATCGACGCCATCCTTCTCATCCCCAAAGAGACACGCTCTGCTAACTCTCCACCACTATCATAAATTAAAAACATGAAGTTCAAAGCCTCCTATACAGATACCAGACCTCAGCTCCTCCTTAATCTCAAATAGGCAGCACTTCACCCACCTACGGAGCTTCCCCTTATATAAGAGGGTCCTTTTCGAAACCTTATGCTGTTCCGGAATGATTTTCAGATATCCTGGGATCTTAGCCATAGTGCCATAATTCAAAAAGAATCCAAGTACGCTCAGCTCAGAGGAATCCCGTTGCCGAACTCGTAATCCAAAAGCCAATCCCATTACATTACGTGAGATTACCAAGGCCCTCGACCTCAAATGTTATATCAATCAATCTCCATATATTCATATATACATAACCCCATCCACCTCTCCCCCTCCAAAACACAAGAAAAACCCCATACAAGTTCCCCTGGGAATCCACCCGATCACAATAAAAAAAACCCTGTAAAGAAAATCCCTCTTGTGTGTAAAAGATGCTGTGCGAAACAGGTCCTGTACTGTACTGTACTGTATTGTGCTGTGCTGTGCTGTAACTCCCACCGCGCTCGCGCCCAAAAGAAAGTGACTGCTGCCACGGCCGTAAATACACATGGTTGTTGATAAGGGAAAATGAAATGAAAACGCCGTGAGTTATGCACAGTCCATGGAGAGGCGCCTGCAATGAATATGCCTCATTCCCCCTTCAACACCTCTTGCAGCTGTTCCCAACTCCACAAACCTCCCACTCCTCGTCTCCGTTCTCAGAACCGACTATCTCTCCCCTCTCTGCCACCCATTCAACCAGGTCATGATCCCCACCCCAATCAATACCACGCCAACCATACTCGCATATGGCGCCCCTTGGACCATCGCGCCCTCGCCACTGCCGCCCCACCCCCCACTGACACGACCCCAGCGCTGGGACTTACTGGCTTCCTGCAGGGCGGTGGAGACGGTGCGTTCGAGCTCGGACATGCCGTGATCGGTTTGCGTTGCTGACGATGATGGCATGCCGGTGATTGCGCGGCCATTTAGGTATTTGGGGTCTTGCTGGTTGGTGGCTGGGGTGGAGTCGGAGCTGGAAGTAGCATAAGTAGAGCTAGAGCCCCACGACGTGGCAGCATCGGAGTTTGGTGACGAGCTGCTGCCAAGAATAGTGCTCTCGTCGCCGAGCTCTTTCGCCGCAGCTGCAAATTCAGCCCGAATCTGCTGTACCATTTCCGCAAGACCCTTCTTTTCCTCCTCTGCCGTCTCAGCACGCCGCTTGTAAGACTCCATGACGATTTTCATTTCGTCCATTTCGCGGACCATGAGGTCGAGCCTGTCTTGCAGTCGGGTAGTGGAGGCGTCGATGGAGGCGGTATCGCGGTGGAGTTCTTCCCGGGTTTTAGGATGTGCAGGTGTTGAATTTAAATTTTCGGGCTGGTCACCCGTCTCAACGATATGGCCATTAGGTAATTGGTTTCCGTTAGCAATTTTCGACTCTGCTGGTCGCTCAAAGGCTGCACCGTCGACGGTACCGCTTCCGTGTGAGCCAGGCTTGGAGGAGTGACCGACTAGTAGGCGGCGAGCGCGCTCTTCGGCGCCTTCGCGAGCCAATCGCTCTCGTTTGAGGAGGACCTCTAGTTGCTTGACACGGTCGCCTTGGGAATCGATTTCCCTTTTCGCGGTTGTTAGAGCTTCGACGAGGGATAGTATTTGACTTGAGGGTGGCTCTGCCCTTGTAGGGGAACTCATGGCTGACTTAGGCTTTTCCGAGTCTATTCTTTTGAGGCTGGTTTGCAGTGTTGAGTCAGGAGCAATAGAGCGGGCTACGTCGGGCTTTTCTGGGAGAGGTTGTTGCGGTGGTGGAGCCGGAGGTTGCGAAAAAGGAGACACGGGATCAAGGTGCGTTGTAGGTGATATTCCATTAGGTTTCCTTCCTTCTACCGGGTGGTTTACGGGCGGATTTGGAGGTTCTTCACCAGGCTCTAAATTCAATAATGTTGTGAAGAAATCCTCAGTGCAATGAAGATCCTGAGACTGCTGTTTTGCTTGCTTGAATTCGGTCTAGAGGAGCCCTTAGCAGATACACATGGAATCGGGCCCATGCTCGACTTACAGTAAGTTTCTTGACCACCTGTTCGATGGTAATTGGATTTAGCCAGAAATTCATTTGCCGTTGCGGTCCCGTTCCATTCAGGTGGCTGCCAGCCATGCTCGCTGGAACGGATATTCGTCCATTACTTGTTATCGAGCCTTGGCTTCCGCCACGACCTCTGGCTTGTGAAACCTGCGGACCCGTAGGCATGGAATTTCCTGAACTTGGATCGATATCGCCAAAATTCAGATCCAGTACGTTCGTGCCATTAGTATAAATACCAGCGTGTTCGACTTTGGCGGAGACTTTATGATGAACGATACTTTTCTGATCTTCGCTTACGATGTCAATTCCCAATTCCAGTGTGTCGTGTTCTCGTAACTCGTGCGGCTCGGAATCTCGATTCTCAGGTGATAACCTAACGCCGTTGACGAAAGTACCGTTCGATGACTTTACATCTCGAATCCAGATCTTGCCATTTCTATCCGCCCATACCTCGGCATGTTGTCTAGAAAGCACTTTGGAATCAAAATATCCGTTGACTGCTGTAGGGACTGTCTTTGCATTGGTCTGCCGGCCTATCCTTAGCACTTCCGGAAAATATGGTACCGTAATATGTTTCCTTTCAAACGTCGTGGTTAGTGGCTGCAGAGCAAGAACTGCAGGTGGGTCTGTTTGATTCGTCGAAGCCTCTATCCGTCCACCGTTTTGTTGCGATTGAGGCTGGGGTCGATTTTGCGAGGGTAAGATGGGAGATGGCTGATGTATAGCAGACATTGTCGATGCAGCGGACTGACCCGAAGTCGCCGTCGGAAGTGGCTGTGGCCGCGCTTTTGATATACCGGAGACTGGTTCAGCCTTTGAAGATGGCCAGAGCCCTCGCACAGGCTTCTTCCTGGGACCCCATGCTCCTTGTTCACCAGTTGTTGCCGGAATTTCGCCGTTCGCCTGTGGAGTATTGGCAGGAATAGTCAAGGTAGACGATGATGAAGATGAAGATGCGACCGATGACGAGGAGTTCGTTCTCTGCACACTCTTTGGAGGCATAAACATGCGCGTAACCTCGTCGGCACTCATTGGATTTAAGCCTCCTTGTCCACCATTACCAGAGTTCCATCGAGCCAAAGGCTGCAGGCTGGGTGGAGATGCTACGGCAGTCATCTGAATGATGGTCTCGTCTTTTACTTCCTCTTGAAAATCCAAACTGTTGCTGGATCACTCGTGCTTTCCCAACTACCCCAACTGCTGAATCCCCAAGTAGTTGAAACAAGCACCCCGTTATACCTCGGTCGTGCTGTGAGGCAATCTATGTAGTTATTATCTAGTTCATGGAATTGAGTCGTCAAGTAAGCACATAGGAATGGCTTGTATGCTCTTTTAGATGTCAAAGACGTCCTGTGCCGTGCCGGGCGACCGCTGTCTGGAAAATGCGGCGTTGTCCGCAAGTCAAAATGTACCACCTTTGCTGTAGGTGAGTGCTGATGTTGTTAGCCCAGTGGAGGGCAGCAGTAAGCAAGCCAGGAATTACTGGAGGCTCCGATGACTGTGGATTGAATTTCGTTCAATGAGCGAGGGGTAGTAAGGTGTCGTTTCTTTCTTTTCGCGAAACAGACGCCGGCCCTACAAGCAAACCCAGAACAGACACGTGAGGTCAACCGTTCAAACAGCCGCCAAAAAGTACACTATAAAAGTCTCTATGGGTTGCAGAATTGATTCATATGCGTATCATTGTCGTGGCAATTGAAATGAATTGAGACACCAAGAATCCAGGAGAGCTCAGATCAGCAGATCAGTCACGTGATGATCTACTAAATTGGCAAAAGGAACAAGACGTAAACGCCCGACGGTAGGCGGATTTAACTAGAGATATACTGTGTAGTATTTCTGCCAGTTGGGTTTGAATATCTTACAATCACCATGCCGCCAATGCCATCAAGTTCGCAGGGCGGAGGGGGTATGCGAGGTCCATCCACCTTTGACAAATGTGTGTGACCGCCGTTCTTGCATCCTTGAGACCCCGGTCCATTGGCTGATGTAGAGTAGGGAAGATGGGTGCTATGCTAGGAGGCTGTAATTGTCACCCCTCTCATACATAGCATAACATCAGCTAAAACCCGGTTTCTAGCTGTTGGTCTAATCATGGGTTTCATATTTGGTACGTCTCGCTCATAGTATCACGCATCGATGGACATGATATTGAAAGAGCATAGGAGGTTTCAACATCATGAGGTACGGAGCTGGGCCTAACGGTGTTATGAGGACACTGGGACAGTATATGCTAGGCTCTGGGGCGACGTTTGGGTATGTGTGGAGGAGTCGAAGCAGGTCGCGAAGCTGCAATTACTGTGCTGATGTTTGGCTAGGTTCTTCATGTCTATTGGAAGTGTCATTCGGACAGAGGGTACATCACAGGCAGCCGCAGAGGCATATGCGCGAGCGAGGCGGCAGCCTATAATCATGCCAAGGCAATATGCAAGAAGACCGAACGGAGAGCGATGAGAGGCTTCGCCGTACGATTCTCTGGACAGTCCTACTTGTGCTCTATGCACATACCTCATATACAGCTTCTCGCCAAGATCTTGGATTAGAAAGTCCACATTTCTCCATTGTAAGACGCGGCAGAGAATCAGTCTCCCATTGCTTCACTGGCACGCTCCTTACCAAGCTCTGGTTTACTCCAACGCCTCGATACCCCGATCATATTGTCAGAATTACGCCTAGAAGATAATATACATTGCATGCTAGATTCTTGACGCATATCCAAGTGACATGCATACACAGAGGCCGCCACCTTTGTAACCCGATTGACTGATGACAAGAGAAACTGAATATGGAAAAAATGTTTACATGACGGTACATTTGCTGCTACTACCTGAGCTTCCTGAACCTTTTACTGAAAGTGCTACTCGAGTGGCTTCCGAGAAAGCCTCGTTGACCCCTCGATTTCTTTTCGCTGAGCATTCTGGGTAGATGGTTAGAATCCAAGATCCCTTATCCCTAGGCAGCAGAATCGAACATACCTAGGTATCGGAGGGCATTTATCCGCCTCGCGACTTCCAATCCTTGGTTGTAATCGATCATGTCCTTTTCTTTCCTCACACTGGGCAGACCGTTGGCTCCTGAATCCTCCTCTTCATCCGTGTGCTTCTCTCGGAGATCGCATTTTAGGGCCACAAGTACGAGCTTGACTCCTTGGCAATTTTCTGCAATTTCGCCGACCCATTTCGATTCCACGTTCTCGAGGGAGTCTTTTGAATCAACCTAGTCGCTCTATCAGAGGCCGGTTTCGCCCGTGTGGGAAATGGGGTTACAAACGCTGAAGCAGAGCATTATCGTATGGGTGTCATCGTAGGAGAGTGATCGCAGGCGGTCGAATTCTTCTTGTCCGGCTGTATCCCATAACGAAAGTTCTACATGTACGTTGTCGACGAAAATGTCTAAATCTCATTAACATGAAAGCGTTTGACATGGAGATCGTCAGGCATACCATGGACGTAATTCTCTATACTCCGTTAGCTATCGGACATGGCGGTCATTGAAAGGGAGTGATTACCAAAGACTGTAGGTTCGCTGCAGCACGGGAGGCTCTGGTCAGTCGCGGTCTGCTATTGAGGTGAGACAAGTTCGCGACGTACTATACTGTAGGGAAATATCTATGTTTGCGCCAGACGCATCAGCAGGATCACTCAGGCGCAGATCGCTTCAACTCACCCTCGGGTAAACACATTCAGCAGTGAAGTCTTTCCACATGCACCGTCCCCTCTACCAAATCAGGTTTGTCAGTTAAGGTCGTTACCTCTCAATTGAGGGGGCATGTACAATAAGACTAGTTTGCGCTGGACCGTCTTGCCTCCACCACAGAGGGGCATCGCGATAGAGGGTCGCACGAGACAGTGTTGGGTATTATAATTATCTGTATGCCACGTCGAGGAAGTTCCGGTATGATTGTTAGGTATAAAGATGAAGAGATGAAGTGAAGGTTAAGCAGCTGGTGAGCGCAGTCTTCGGGCTTATTTGGTGTACCCTGTCGAGTTGAACGCCCCAAATAAACTCGGCGTCCGGGGAACGAATGACGACGCTTAGGCACGGAGTAGAGTGGCTCTAAGTGGTACCTTAGGTACAACTGTAGTAAAGTGCGAGTAGTAAAGGTAAATCACCGACTATACAAGGTTCATTTTGCCCACGGGCTTTTAGTGTCCCTCATCACCTTTGTCCCTTCCACACTTCATTATCACTCTTGCACTTTATCAATTATGCAAACGGATATCATGGTGACATCTTTCTTTATCTATGCCGAAACTGTATCTCGTCAAGTGCTAGTTACAGTACTACAGCATGCGAGGGGCGTCTCCGAACAGTTCTTCTGTTACACAGGGTCTATCATCACAATAGGTTTGATGCTTTATGATCTGGACCTTGTCTTTGAGAGGTGAGAATATCTACTGTTTCTTTGTAAACTATAAAAGGGCTATAGGGTTTGGTACTCGCGAATCCACCGCTGCTGGCTCTCTGGAATGCAAGTCATCGTTGAAGCTACACTCAGAGGCCATTTCATTAAGAAAACCCCCAAGGCTCCTATGGGGCCTGGTTCCAATCTTGAGCCTACAGCATGGGGATACAGAGACCTAGCTTTATCTATGCCGTTGATGGTGTGCCCCAGGTGGAACGGAACACTCGAGCAGATACCGTTGACCAATTCTTGGATTGTGTCAATTGCTTCAAAGTCCTCTCTTTCGGCATCGGGATCACCGTCTAGGGCGAATAGGGTTGAAGCGCATTTCATAACAGTCGTGAGCACGTATAGACGATAAGCCCGCCAAGCGTTCCAGGTGCTAGCAACTACGGTATCGTAGTAAATGTCGATGCTTCTAGGGTAGACGTCCATCAGGGTTTCATTCCCCACGGCAGTTGAGAAGTAATGCCAGACTTCGGGAACTTTCTCACTCCATTTTACAAGATTGGCATCGACGGCTTTTGCAGCTTGCATTAACTCAGTTACCAACTCAGGGGCCGGCGCGTATCTTGGGCAGTCCAGGAGATCTTTTTCTCTCAAGCGAAGACCCGGTATGGGCATTGTAAGAACTACCAAGCGATTCGCACAAGTCAGTTGCTTGTTTTGTGTGGGAGTCTCCTTGAAGCAAGCCATGAACTCGGCAAGGGGCTCAGGTGTAGAATTTTGAATACAATGCTGCACCTAGACGACAATAAGCACCACCGCCAATATAAGCAAGATCGGGTCCCTTTGGCATACCAATTGAGTTTGTACCGCTAGGAAGAGTCGTATCGAGTCGTCGGATTTGAATTGGTCCTGTCCGCGGAATTTGACCAAGGCAACAGCCCCGTGCGTATGATGTCCTACAAAGCGGGTAGAAGTCTCGGTTGCAACAATTAGCTAACTTGCATGTTAGCATCAAGACTCTCTGCAGCAGATGTTCAGATAGGGTGCAAATGGTAAGTCCTGCGCTCACCTCATACAACCCAAGCAAAAGAACCGCCATTAAAAGGGAATCTGATTTAGCCTCCTTAGGATCTTGAATGGCAAGATTGATGAGCCTCAGAGCTTCGACATAATTTGCGACTGCCCTAGCTCTGGCAGCGCTTCTGGCCGCAGTACCAGGTATTAGCTCTCGGTGGGCATAGAGTGCTGTCGCGGTTGTCGCAAAGGAAAGAGGGGAGTTGCTGCTGCTGCTGACATAGAAAGGAAGCAAATGCTCCATGAAACCTCGTGAAGTCTCCGGATGGCGAGAACGCATGACATAATTTGTCATGAAATAGCACACTGCGTTGTCTTCCGGACACTGCGGTAGAGAGGAAGAGATGAAATCGATGTCCGATTGCGGAGAAGAACAGCTGGAGCTTGGATCATCATGCTGCCGTATCACCAAGGCTTTGCTACTTTCGTGAGATGCTTGTTTCGTAGCTCGAACTTGGCTTGCTATCGCTTTTCTTTCCACCGCCTCAGTATCGTCGCGGAAAAAGAAACCCTTCACATCCTTATATCCCAGACAAGCTCGTTTCGACTTTATGCACCTCTGACAGATGGGCCTGGTTTCATCACACTGGCATTTTTTAGCCACATCTTTCTCCCAGAACAGATGGGGAAGTTCGTCTTGCTGAAGGCCAAGCGGTGATCATACCTTTACTTTACGAGTCCTGCAAGTCCTGCAGCCTTTACTTGGACCGGTGTGCACCATAACGTCTCAGGTAATTGGACGGCCTGACCTAGAACCATGCGCCTCAAGGATCGTAAACGGTATATGTTAGTTTTCCCGCTTCTCGCAATATCAATATCTCGCAAAATCCTCGCAAAACATAAATCTCTCCTGGGATGTCTTCCAAAGTAATAGTAGGCAAATGATCCTCAACACCGTGCTCGACCCTTTAAAACACGGTCGAGAGACTCTCCGAACCTCGTTAAAGTGCGTGTACACGTAACGTCCTGGCATCATCATAACGCTTCCCCAACGCTCATCTACGATTGTTGCAATACGATTGGTGCGTAGGTGCAATAGTGGCCTGGCTCAAGTGGCGCATAGGCTTAGGCCGGCTTAGCTTAGTAATTATATGAATCGTATTATCCCGACGTACTGTACGCGGCTCAGGGGTTTCCCCGACCGCCGATATGTATACAAACATATAAATGATATAATTCAGGGTGGGAAGGTAGGAAGGGTAGGAAGTAGAACGTAGGTAGCTAACCGACGAATTCGAATTTCTGAGCCATTTGCAATTTGAATAGTTTCAATATTCGGATGTTCAGTGGTGCCAGTGGGCAATAAATTTGATAAATCTAGTGATATTTGGGCAGCGATGTAGCCTTGTAGGTCAAAAAGTGGTGGTGGTGTTGCGGGGTAATTCTACTCCGTAGGCCGCTTACAGTACGGAATACGCCTGAACACTAATTACTAACCCGAAGGTACCTAGTACTGCGAACGGCCAATTGACACTTGAAGTCTCCCTCCTTACACCTCCACGTGGAAAAGGATCTTCGAAATTATCATCTTCGTAACATAACATTCAACAAAGTCTAGCAAATTCGAATCAATTCGAACGCTCGGTACCATGTACAAGATAGCCTCGCTTTCCCCTTTACTGTCGTGCTTTCCATCCAACTTTACCAAGTTTTCTTCATCCCTACTTCGTAGTCGTCGATTAAAAGCCAAGATCCTCAATAGATGCCGTGGTCAAAGAATAATGCGAAACCAACACACACACGCTGAGAACGCCTTGTTCTTAGCGTCATGGGCCTGCAGAAAGCCCCAGACTACTCCTCGTCCTCCCCTTGCTTCCCCAATCCTCCTCTGCCCCTCCTCATCCTTTCCCCAATATCCATATCCCCCGCCTTCCGATGCAGGCCATGTACAAAGTCTCCCTTCCCTCCGTACTTTGCAGACTTGGCCCTGGCCTTCTCTTCTTCCTCCTTCTCTACTCTCTCACGCTCTGCAATTGCCGCTATACGTTTTTCACGATCCTGATCAAGCTCGGAGGCTGCTTCTTGCATGGCGGCGAGTTTGGCTGCTCGGTTTTCATTTTGTGATTTTTGGGGAGGCGGGTCGGGGGAGGAAGAATTGCGGCGGCGGGCAGGCAGGTTGTGCCAGGACTTGCTGGGTTTAAGGCGACGGTCCTGAACCGGGGGCTGGTAGGGTGAGCGAGATCGGGGAATGGGGGGCGAACCGCGGCGGTAGTAGGGAGAGGGGGAGCGAGCGTACTTATATGGGGGTGGTGATCTGCTTCTTCCCCGTGATAGCAAGGGAGATCTTCGGCGATGGGGAGAGGGGGATCTTCGTCGATAAGGTGAGGGTGATCTAGAGTAGGGGGGAGAGTCTGGGCGTCGACGATGGTGATGTCTGCTTCGCCGGCTGTACCGGTCTTCATCTTCGGTCCGTCTTCGCTTATGACTGCGATGATGGTCGACCTGGACGTCTCGGTGTCTGTGCTTCCGATGTTTGACGCCCTTTTCCTCCGGGTTGATGTCACCTCCGGCGGCTTTAAGTAAGAGTCGGCGCCGAACAGGATCGTTCATCAAAGCCTCGTAAGCCGCTTGCTCCTGCTTCTTGATGGCCAGCATTGGATCTTCGCGAATCTTTGAAGCTGTATCCCTAAGCGTGTTTGCATTTTGCAAGGCCATGAATGAATCCTGATCGGCAGCTTTCTCTAGTTTCTTGTTCTCTGTGCCTTTCAGTATCCCATCAATCCTCCTCTTCCCTAGTAAATACCCCTCCATTTCCTCAGTAGTCCCCACTTGCCCAGTTGAGGGCCCCGAGTACATCCAATCCACACGATTCAGGCGCTTCTTGCCACCAGCAGCCTCTTGCATGTCCTGTAGCTCCTGGATCTGTCTCTCTTCTTGCCGCTCCTTCATCATCTGCTCTATGCGTTTGCGCTCGTCCAACGCTTTCTTCTCTTCTTCCCATACCCGCCGCTGATTGCTCATGAGCACCGGGTGCCATGACTTCTTTAGGTTGAGATCCCCACCCATCTTATCTCCGGCCTCAGTTGTACCCGAAGAGGTGGCGTCCGGAGGATAAGAAGGACACGAAGAAGATGACCAGAAGCCAGATTATGATGCTAAGCCTGGGTAGCCAATTAACCCTGCTAGTATTCCAGTGCTCTCGACAGTTTGTGGATGTTTAGGTTTCTGGCTTAAGGCTCCGACTATTGGCGCTGGGGAATTACGCTAAGCCCTGTGGGGCGGCTAGTGTCGATCAATAGTATCTACCAATCAAACATAACATGCTCAGCATTTGCATTCTACGAAAAGAATCTGTTCAGACTCGGCGAACTTCCTCCGGACACGATATTCTATAGAACTACGAACGTGCCAAAATGTCTGACGATGATGATTTCATGCAAGATTCGGATCAAGAACAGTAAGTTTAGGCGGGAAACTTCCCAGTAACAGTTGCTGAATGCATTTCAGATACGACTTCGAATATGAAGACGATGATGATGAAGAAACCGGGGATGTCAGTATAGAAAATAAATACTACAACGCCAAACAAATGAAGGCCGATAATCCAGATGAAGCTATAGATGAATTTCTAGGGTTGCCGGCGATGGAACAAGAGAAAGGGGACTGGTTTGTTCACCGGTTCAAAGTGCCTCGAGCAATGGCTAAGTGTTTTATCGTTAGGGGATTCAAAGGCTTGAAACAGGCAATCAAGCTTGAATTTAAGCTGGGTAGATATGACAAGGTAGAGTTCCCTGCCCATTACATGGTTTCTGGCTAAAGAGCTACTTTAGGCTGTCGAGCACTATCGCGAGCTCCTCACGTACATCAAGTCGGCTGTGACCCGAAACTATTCTGAAAAGTCCATTAACAACATGCTCGACTTCATTGAAAAGGGCTCAGATGACGAGAAAGCATATCATTGCATGGAAAAGTTCTACTCGCAAACACTTGAGTCGTTCCAGAGTACAAACAACGAGAGATTATGGCTCAAGACCAACATAAAGTTGGCTCGGCTATGGCTCGATAGGAGGGAATATGCGCAACTAGTCAAAAAGGTCCGAGACCTACATAAGGCATGCCAGAGAGATGATGGAACCGATGACCCGAGCAAAGGTACTTATGCTTTGGAGGTCTACGCTCTAGAGATTCAAATGTATGCAGATACGAGGAACAATAAGAGGTTAAAGGTAATGTTCACTCCCTTGGTTGGATTGGTATCAAATACTAAGACATGTTGGGAAGGCTCTTTACCAACGAGCCTTAAAAGTCCGATCTGCGGTTCCTCATCCAAAGATTATGGGGATTATTCGAGAGTGTGGAGGGAAAATGCACATGAGTGAAGGTATGTAGTCTCTTTGGTTGATGCCTAAAAATATTGATGAGTGATAGAGAGTTGGAAGGAAGCCCAAATTGACTTTTTCGAATCCTTTCGAAATTACGATGAAGCGGGATCCTTACAGCGTATACAAGTCCTGAAGTATCTTGTTTTGACGACTATGCTTATGAAATCCGACATCAATCCCTTCGATTCTCAAGAAACCAAGCCATACAAGAACGATCCAAGGATTTCCGCAATGACAGACTTAGTAGACGCGTATCAGCGCGACGACATTCATCGTTACGAGTCAATATTGCAGAATAACAAGGATGTCCTTGCAGACCCCTTCATCGCTGAGAACATTGACGAAGTGACTCGAAACATGCGGACGAAGGGAGTTTTAAAGCTGATTGCTCCGTACACGAGATTTACCCTTGCATTAATCGCGAAGCAACTCAAAATATCCATCGCCGAGGTTCAAGATATTGTTGGGTTCCTGATTGTCGATAAGAAGCTCAAAGGCAAAATCAATCAGGAAAATGGAACGGTTGAGATTCAGAGCAACAGCGATATCGGTCGTACTCAAGCAATGCAACAGTGGACGTCAGCAGTAGGGGACCTCTGGAGAACGATTCTGGATCAGAGCGATGGCTTCAAGACTGACGATTCGTCTCAAGCACTTGGTGGTACCGCAACTTCCGGCATGCAGTCTGTACAACTTGATGGTGGAAGATCCATGCATGGACAAGGTGTGAACGGGTTCGGGAAAGCAAAAAGTGGGGGCAAGAAAGGGATTACAGGTATGGGGAAGGGAATGGCGGCACTGAAGTGACGCACGGTTGGGTTCATGGGTACTTGGTTCCAGCGAATCCAGTTGAATCTCTCTGAAACTAGGTAAGTCGAGATCACGCAGCATGGTATGTGCATGGGCAGGTCCGGCGTTGTAGGAGAAGGCCCTTGTTCAGCTCAGGACGCTCAAGAGGTGTCGCATAATATCAGCCCATGCGACTAGATCTTCGACACGTTTTTGTTGGCGTTCGTCAAAGATTATAGGCCTGCGGAAGTGGTTCGAGTCCCCGCAGAAGGTTGATGTACCTTAGCCATGCTAGCATGACAGCTAGCTAGCAGCGCGGAGAAAGAATGAACGCCAATGGTGTTTGACCAGTACCAGAAGAAGTGACGAGATGGAAATATCAAGCTATGAGTTCCGAAGTTCGGATCGTATTCTGTAGACGTCCGAAGCCAATGATCTCTGAGGATTATCGATGGCAGTAAGGAGGGAATTTGCGTGCCGAACGAGAAAGGCCTCCCCGGCGGCATCCCCACGATATGGTAAAGGTTCCCAGCTGCTTTCCCATTACATCTCACTCGTAAAGTGTAGCGTAGAAGCTAAGGCGCGGCCCCTGTTGTATCTGTTGTATGGATCCAACGTGTCCAATGCTGCTGCAGATCTTTATGCACGAGCAAGATACGATGACAAAGCTCCAAAAGTGCTGAAGAATTGAGGAATTCCAGGATAAAGTATCCAAGAGAATCGTACCGCGTTGGATCCCATCAAGCGTAGAGTATCTCCGTCTTCATCCAAGCAAGCTTGGCATGTTTGCAGAGGCTGTGCTAGATTGTCCCCATACCTTGGAACGACCACCCGAGGGAGCACCACTTCCGCCCTTCCAACATCGGTCTATGGACAAAGATCAGCTCCACCTTCGTTCCGTCTTACCACTACTGACATTCCGCTCCTTCTTCCAAGTCGCATCAGCGATCAGATCGTGAAAATGTGCATCCTTCGCTTTCACCTAAGGTAGTCCCGGTTTCCTGTTATCGACGGCTTGATGCATTAGAGGCGGGAGGAATAAAGCAAAGGCCTGAGCACCTCGACTTCGCCAATCACTTCGTACCCTTACGACGACAAGCGTATATTAAATTTCCGAAGAAGACCGTGTGCTTCTTTCTTTGTAGTGCATTTCATATAGACTGCCTGTTTCGCATCCGGGGCCTATATCATACCTTAAAGTAACCTGCGTACCGGGCCGGGGAGCAACGGCGAGTAGCCGATCCCAAAAGGCCGTATCACAGACCACTGGGCATGACTCCGCGGCTTGTCACGTCGAGGAGTATCACTTTCAATCCACCGTCGAGACCAATATTACTTGAACAGCCGGGCAGCTACCTGTGGCTGTCTCGGGGCTCTAGTCTCCGATATCAAGCATAGCTCGTCAACGACACCAGGATCCGGAACACTATGGCCTCAGAGGAGGAGTTGGCGGATCTACAACGATTATCAAACGACGCTGTCTTTGATCTGGAGGTAAACCGGCTGGGGGAGAAAGAGTTGATTCAGCGTCTGATTATTTATAGGGACCGCTTGTTGGGCCGCGCCAATCAAGCCGAGCCCTAACAGCAGAATATGCCCAAGCGGACCCTATATACATTCACAAGACCGCGGTTTACTTGTCTGGATTCCACGAGCAGCTGATCAGATTACTGACTTCCTTCTATCTAGGTACTCCCGCAAAAGTATTCTCATTATCGGACTGTGAAAGGAGACGGCAACTGCGGTTGGCGAGGTGAGTAATTTTCCCCTCCAGAGTCACTCTTGCATCATTGCTGAGATTCTGGCAAGCTCTGGCATTTGGGTATTTTGAAGCTCTTCTGCACCATGGCGACCATTCGAAAATCGCTGCACAGATAGCAAGGCTCAAGTCTTTGAACAATCTACTCTACGCGGCTGGATATGACGAGTACATGTTTGAAGCATTCGTTGATGAGACCATCGGGCTGCTTGAACGGACCGCCGCAAGCATACCATGTCAGGACGACGGAGCAGCACTGCTGGCAAGTTTTAACGATGACTCGATAGCAGGCGCCATCATCGCCCATTTTAGGGTGAGTCTATCATTCATCCGATATAGTCACAGCGAACGCTTGAGCCCTGATAATAAATGTAGCTCATAACGGGTGCGTGGATGAAAACGAAAGCGGACTTGTATCAAGACTTCCTCCTGGGCGAAACAATTCAGCAGTATTGCGAACGTCACATCGATCCTTATCAAGTTGAAATGGACCATATAGGCTTGAACGCTCTGATTGATTCCGTTATCAAACCTGCAGGAATCTCTGTCGACATACTTTATCTAGATCGTAGTGAAGGCGAGGAAGTTAACACCATCAACTTTCCAATCGAAGATCCCAACCGCCTGAACGGGTTTCTTGCAACCCCCAGTATCCGGCTACTATATCGACCGTTTGTTCTCTACCAATCGCAAGTCGAGGCTCAGGATAGCTGACGTTAGACAGTGGTCACTACGATATAATATACAAGATTGAAGACGTCGCCGGGGTGCCCATTCCGGCACAACCCTCTCCACAGGTTCATTGCATATATGATCCGACGCGCACGTTATCTAGTAATGGTGCGTATTCCCACAGTGGCCTCGATCTGGGCTCGTACTTCCTTCCGGGCTTGTCTACCGCTGGTATATCGACGACTCCTTTCCTAAACGACCCTTACGACCGAAACGGGAGATATTCCGCCATGGACCACCCCTTAAGTCCCACTGCCATCGACCAATTTGCACCCCCAGTTCACCCGGTTGTACATCCTCAGCCGGCTGACAGCAGCTTCCGGCCCTCGAAATTTCAAGTCGAACCAGGGTACCGCCAACTCGTGATCACTCACCCGGAACCTTGTCAGACGGTGGCGATGAAACAGTATGTCCTTACATTCTATGTCTTTGCGCCTCGGTCTGTCAAGTGCGTAATACAAGCTAACACAGCAACAGAGCTGGAGAATGCATCTCGCATTACAAGAACGACCGATTCCAGCCCCAGCTCTGGGAACCCGGGGATGAGTACAGGTCTACAGAATCACAAAGTAGACGCTCTTCCTAACTCCCTTGCCTGCCATATCCTCTTGGTTCTTTCACTACTTCGGCACCAGGCTTCAGTACCTCACTGAGATCTATTCAGCAGCCCCCAAGACCATCTCTCTTCTTTTCATCAACCGGCGGCTCGTTCTTCAGTAGCATACACAAACAAGCGGTTCATTCTAGGGTGGTTTTTCATCATTACTTTCGATAAAGGGTATTTGTCGGCATGCTGCAATCGAGCGAGCGAGCGAGCAAGCGACTTGTCCTTTCATGAGGTTTTATTGACGGATGAATAGTTCATACGGCGGCTCTTGCTAATTGGTGGGTCGAGAGTGGAGGCGAGATGGAAGGCGAGATGCTAGAATCATACATATTCGAGGTAACTTGTTCTCATGCGCTGCACCGTCATGTGCCAAAACCAAAGCCGTGTGTTTACGAGGTGTTTCGCTTTAAATACGCATCACAACAGTATCAGCTTTTCGAAGAACCTGCAATTCTTTCTACCTTCATGTCTTTCTACCTTCATGTTCCACACCTTACGACTCTCTCCCCAATCCACCCTTTAATATCATCAAACGCAGTCAAAACATGAAATTACTTTCCCACCATGCCCTGTTCCGCTGCCATGCGCTTCACACCATCATCACCTTTCCGAAGAAGCTTCACCTCATCCCTTTCCTTACGCCCTCCCATCTCCATCATATCATCTCACCAAACTCATCAACTCACTGAACTCCTTGCCCCCCAAACGTCTCACGTCTTGTAGGAATTTCCTTGTCAGAGCTCTCTTGCGAGTGAGGAAGCATGATGGATAGGAGTACATAGCAGAGATACGAATGAGATCCTCCGGTTATAGTATCTCATATCTCATATCCCACATCTTCCTCCACAATGCCCGTTCTATCAGCTATTCCTTATCATCTTTCCAATCATCGAGTTCATTGTCAAGAAGACACCAACCCCGCCGAACTAATTCGATCCCAGTGATTTCGACCAACTAGATCCTACAGCAACCGGAAGGGAGATATTCGAAACCGGCACTGCGGGCACCCCGAACTGCTAGGTCTTTGTGTTTACAAATTTCGTCACTCGTAGCTGAGATTGCGTGGGGCGACTCGTGTCCTGATTGGGTACTCACTCCTATTCAAACAAAACCCCACCCTATCCACCATTTTAAACAAATCCCACCCATCCCCACCCCACCCCAATCTCTCTTTCTTTCTTTCTTTCTTTCTCTCTCGCCTCCTCCCTCCTCCCTCCTCCTCCCTCCTCCCTCCTCCCTCCTCCCTCCTCCCTCCTCCTCCCTCCTCCCATCCTTCCCCGGCACCCCCCACTTCACCTCTCACCATCTCCCTATCTCCCTATCTCCCTATCCCCCATCCCCACATCCCCACCCCCTCCCCCCTCACCATACCCAACCCATACCCCACCCCCCACTACCCCCTCCTATCACCCCATCACCCCACATCCCACCACCCCATCCTACACCATTCCATCAAAGTCACCTAACCTCATCCATCTCAACCCACCATCTCCACTACTTTCATCTTCACCCCTATAATCTCCAGGTATCCTGGATCTAATGGTTCAAAGTCAGAAATGACAAAGAAGAGCTCCGGAGACTGTTTGTAACAGTGTTGAGAGAGGCTTGGATGGTTTTAGAAGGGTTTGGAGATTTTTAGGGAGGGAGAGGGTTGTGGTTGTGTGGATGATGATTGGATGTTGAGACGTGTTCGTTGGGGTTTTGGAGAGAGTGGCTTTCTTTTTAGTTCCTTCTGGAGTTCTTCCTGTCGGTGCTCTCTTTTTCCTTTTTTGACTTTCTTCTTACGTTTCTCTCGCTCTCTCTATCCTTCCTAGCCGTCTCCTCTCCATTCCAGTCCACCATCTTTCTTCTTTTTCCTCTTTTCGTTCATCGTTCGAGAGCCCACAGAGCAACCGCAATCGAGAAGGCCAGGGATGTCGCAGTGATCTAAAGATAACCAAAAAACAAAAGCAAGTCGGAGGGGGAATCTTCATGTAGACTCAGACGCGACGATGCATTTAGCAGCTAAATAATCTTTCAAATCGGTATATTTTGATGTACAAAGTAAATAGCTGTATACAACTACTATATGGTAACCTACCATATGCGGATACAACAGAGAATTCCGAGATTTTTACCCAACCCATAAAAACAGGTTTTATATACACATAATCACATCTACCCCCCTCCACCATTCCCACCCCCATACAATGTCCCATTCCCCAAATCCACCGTGAACTTCCCAAAATCAACCACCACGCCACCGCCTACAGCCGTCTTACTCGCATTGAAGCTGCTGGCATCGAACAGCGCCTGCTGCAGACTACTCTGCGCCAGGACCGCGCTCGTCAGGGATGTTTCTTGGTAGATGAACAGCACGGCCACGCGCGCGAAATCGAGGATTTGCTGCGTGATGGGGTGCGTGCCTGGTGATGATGAGGTTGACGAAGTGGGGGCGGAGGCGGTGCCGGTGGCGGAGGGGGCGTTGGAAGAGGCGGCGAAGATAATGCTGTTGGAGGTTATGGCGGCGGGGATGGCGGTTTGGGAGGGGGGGACCGAGGCGCTGTCGGTTGCGACGGGGGCGTCGGCGGCGCGGGGGTGGAGGTATGGCTCGATGGTTGGGGTTGGTAGGGATTCGGAGAGTGGGCGATTGTCGACTGGGTTTAGTTGAGGAAGGTCGTACGGTAAGGGAAGCTCGTCCCGGCGTTGGGATTGCTTATTGAAGTTAACGAGGGCATTTTCGGATGTACAGGAGAGGTTGGCGTTGCTGAAAATGGAGAGGAGGATTGCGGGGGTGAGGGGGATGCTGTAATTCGATGGCCCACCTGAGAGGAGGCGAGAGATGCTGCTGCCGACCGTGGCGTTGGTATATACGTTATTCGTTTGGTCTCCGGCTTTCACGTCGCTGGTAATGCAGCCGCTATCAGTGGCAGTGGTACATGCAGCTCCAGTGTACCCGTTAGCGCAGATACAACGGCAAGAATTGGATACAAAGTAGTTCGTCCCACCATTGGCGCAGGCGACGGCCTTCTTGCAAGAGGCAAGGTCTGTAACCCCAGAGTTGGAGTGTTGCTTTGGGAGTACAACGAGCGTGACTGGTATGACTACAGCAGCGGCGATGAGGAGAAGAAGTATGATACAGAGAAGGACGAACGCCCAAACAGGCATACCGCAGCATCTGCGAGTATTAGATTTAGGATAGCCTTGAGTTGGGGAACCAGGCGTGAATGTTTGGTTCCTGCTAAGAGCAGATTTGGACAGCGGAGAAGGCCATCGTGAGCCATTTCGTTCGCCGTTTGGCGTTTGTACGGAAGGAGAAGGAAAGGCGTTGAGCATTTCCGAAATCGATCCGGTCCGAGATCCATGTCCCGATTTTTCGGCTCTGTCATTAAGGATGTTCAGCATGCCAACTCGACTCGCTGTTCGGCCTCGATCCAGGTTTGAAGCTAGTCTGGTTGCCCGCCGAATGAGTTCAGGCAGACTAGTGGAGCTGCCTCTTGTCTCACCCGCCTGCGCAGCTTCAACATTCAGTGGTGGAGGGCGTTTAAGCCCTTTTTCACTCATTGATGGGGCTGTCGAAGTTATTGGGGAGGCTGTACCACTTGAATCCAACGCGCCACCCTTCTCCAGACCACCAAGTATCTCAGTGACCCTCGGGTCTAATGAGAATGTCGGAGATCGGGCTTCTGGAGACGGAGCGGTTCTAGACAGACCATTCGGTAGCTCATTTGGTGTTCCAGCTGGGGAATTCTTCACTGATGAGGCGGAGAGGAATGTCGCACCACCACCTCTCCCATCTGAGATCTCTTGTTGGTCATCGAAAGGGCCTGGTTGGAGATGATTTTCATCACTCTCCTCCGCACTCTCTCCGCTTTTCACAGTCATTAGTGCCGGCCTCCCAGGCTTTCCTATGCTGACTTTCCTAACGAACCCTGATGAATCCTCATGATCACTGGCCCTTGAATGTTGCCCGTTTTCGCCTGCTAGTGGTTCTACAAAACCCCCGTCCCCCTCATTGATGCCTCGACCCGGATAGTATTCGGGCGGACCCTCACCCCAGCTTGTCGGCATGACATGACTTGATGCAAATGAATTATGTGCTTCTGATTGTTCTTCTGGAATGGGAGCGACGAAAGTATTTTGTGGATAATAATTTGCACCGCCTTTCCGTGACGACGGAGGGGGCCCAAGATTTGCAGCACGTCGCGGTTGTGGTTGCGGTAAAGGAACTGGTATCGCTGGCACGGGAAAGTCGGGAATACTGGCACTAGAGGAGGATGTAGAAGGCCCACTTGAAATACTTGAATTACCATCTCGTCCGGGCAATGCCGTATAGTTATCTTCCCAGTAGTTCGCCTGCGGCTGTCCTAGGGATTGCGACGGCATGGATGGTACAAAGTTCGGTCGTGGAGGTCTCTGTGGGGGCGGACCTCTGCCTACGGGGTTGTTGCGCGTAGGACTGTTGTTTCGAGCAGGAGATTGTCCGGGCCTGATGGGGGCTGCTGGTGTTTTTCGGCCAGCTTGGATAGAATATTGGGGGTACTGAGGGCGATCTACTGGACCTGGAAAACGTCGCGGCATTTGCATTGGTATAGGTTCATCTCCAACACCCGGCGGTTGCGGTTCCATCCCAGCTCTTGCTCTCTGCCTAGCCCTTTTAACAGAACCTCCTCCACGATGTAATTCATTGTCCATGCCTTTGCCTTCGGCAGTGGACCCTTCCGAAAGGAGCCTATGCGATCAACCGCCGAAACAAGGCGTTTTGGACTCCAACGGTTTTGTAACGGTAGGACTAACGATCACTTTGGTTGTATTGATCCAAGTATCAGTAAGCCCACATTGACCGCTCTAATGTGAGCAGGAACGTGCTATCCGGGGTTTATAGCCAGTCAGTGGCGCAGTGGTATTTCTGGAGCGTTCGAAGCAGGATTGATCGATTGCTATTGCGCAAGCTGGTGGGAATGTAGGTCTCTTAGAGAGATATGAGATCTTGGTGAATTGTAGGTAAATTAAGGTTGTCTATATGATTAAGATATCGAATCCAATATACATCTATATCACACATTAGATAGAGTGTTTAACGAGCGAATTGAGCAAGACTGGTCGCAAAAAGTGAACGAAGCAGAACGGAAGAGAAAGAATGAATCAAACGACACATGACCAGTAGGCAATGCGTTCCATCGCCTCAAACGTCCACTTAAGCAAGCATGTGGCGGTCGGCATCTAGGTGTAGGAGCATTGCGGCATTGCCGCAATCCTGCAATCCTCTTGACGCAGGGGACAAAATGAAGGAGGACGTACCCAGAAACTTTCTTAATACCGCTGTCAACTCGAGGAAACCACGCTCAAAGCTATACAAGATCGAAGTATACAATTTGGAAAAGAAGCGGTCCGCTCGTGCAAAGACAGGAAGGGCGGAAACGGTTGTGAAGGCGAAGAATGGGAGGGTGTGGTGAGTCGGGTTGATACAGGAATCTTCGCGAGCAGCCAGTGATATTGCGAGAAATCCAAGGTTTTCGAGTGGTATGCCATGCAGGCTCGTGTGTGTGTGTGACGAAGAGGCTCAAATGCGCATGTGGGATGGCAGTTGTGCGAGGGAGGGGTTGCAACTCGTAAAAGGAAAAAAAGTAGATAATTGAATGTATTCCGACCGTGACGCACTGCGGACGGGGGCTGTGAAGAGAAAGTCGACGACTTTGGTTGTGTGATGGGTGGATGAATCAATTCCACTTATTCTAACCCCCACATTCGCGTTGCGAGAGGGAGAAACAATACAAAGTACAAGCAGAAGCAGAAGCAGAGCGAAGGACTTGCGAGCAGAAGGAGAATTCCATCCATAGGATTAATTGGGGGTTGAGGCGCACCACCACCGCTTAGATTTTATTCTAGATGGCAGAAAAGAAATTGAACAGGCTCGTTGTGATTGGCGCACATTGATTGGATATGGACGGAATGACTGGGATATAAAGGCAACTTGGACAAGTGCGTTTGGGGTCGACACTACTCTAGTAGTAGCACGGATGTAAGGTAGTGCCTCATAGGTAGTCTGTGACTTTGCCGTGCATCATCGTCTGCAATCTGCATGAGTGCGACTGCCGAGTCCAACGAAGTCTGGAAGGATCCGAAGCTATCGTGAACTTCAACGTCTTTGCTTCGTATACCAAAGTACTTGGTCTTACTTCATAACCAATAGTGATTGATCGACTGTGATGAGAGACATGAGTTGCTCTTCAAACGCTGAGCCGCTGCCCGCATGACCATGTTCTGCGACGTTATCATCATCAAGGGGGAAGCTGCCAATCAGTTTCGGATATTCTATTTCCGCCCACCGGAAACGTCAGGCTGGTCAGCAGCATGCCAGCATGTTCCCTCGTTTCCACCTTGCGGCACAACGGCGTCGACGGATAGGCACGCATCTCTGCACCTGATGTAACTGCACTTCAACCTGAGCCTAGGGAACTGTTCGGCATGCTGTTGCAAATACCAACACCCAGGACCCGAATGCTTTATAATCCTCTTCAAATCCGAGTACGAACGAGTCCAGCCAAGGTCATGTTGCCGCATCATAATTTATAAGGAGACGCAGGATCGATCAACAACCTAGATACTCAACACAGTCAGCTTCGCAGCCCATATGATCACGGCAGAGGGACTATGTTCGTGTAGGGTAGTAGAGAGTAGATGCGAACACTAAATCTGGAGTGCGGTCCGACCAATCGTTCCCACATCTTTTGTGTGTGGTTACACAATCACCATTTTGAATGTTTCATGTCGTCGTCAAGCGAGGAGAGCAGACCAGTACCCAAAGTGCCAGAATATACGAAATCAAGCTTTCGATCATCGCAGAGCAGTGGCAGACTCAAGCACGAGTCTAATGTGTTGATCTCTTCAGCGGTTAATAGACTTGATACTTGGAATAGCTTTCCTCAAGGAACTATTCTCGATGGTTCCTTCCTTCTCAGTATGGCTGCCATGGCATGCGACTATTCCTTGATTCTCACCTCTACAACATTCTACATGACTCAAAAATAGCGTTTCCATTGCGGTTCTAAGCAGCTCTGTCCCATTTTATACCTACAAGAACACAGTTTCTATCAGCGGTATCAGATACGTTTTCTCTTTTAGTATGTCAACTTCTGCCGCTCCTCGTCTCTCAACAGGCGAAAGACGTCAGCTAGCAAGTAGGAATCTGCTGTGACTGATGCAACCTGCAGGAGGCTTGAGTTATGCCTAAGGATGTTGCAGCTTTACTATCCGGTCTTTTACATCTTCCTGCTGACAATGATCCAAGTATACGTAAGTCGGTCACTACAAAACCAAACCATTTTCTGTCATCACTGATCTACTTTCCTCGTGTACTATGTTTAACCACGCTTGCGCAGTTCCCCCTACCGAAACGGAAGGCTATATTCCTCGTGCCAGAATTCCTCTCCCTCCAGCTGAAGGCTACGTATCTCGGAGAGTGACCCCCAATAGCGGTAAGAAACGCAGAGTAACACCAAATCTCTCCCGTGCAACGCCCACCTCAAGTCACGGCGTGAAGATGGCTATGATTTTTCGCGATGCAGTCACGACACTGCAGGATGTGAAGACACCTACGCGCCGTACCTCGTCCAATACCACGAGATTGCGTTTGCCGGCTACCCAAACTCGGAGCACCCCGTTTGGAAGCGTTCGCCGGGATTGCAAAGGTGATCCTTCAGGACCAAAAAGCCCTTGCACCAACAGTTTCTGTTCTAGCCCATATTCTGGGAAAGTACCGAAAACACCAGAAGCTCTGTGCAGGTCTGCCGTTGCATTTCATCGTTCCAGCAAGGACACTCGGTTAGGCACCCACAGTACTGATACTGACGGGAAATCGGGTCAAGCATTCACACCACCGAAAATTTCTCATGACCCGGCCTCCCCTACCCCTCTTTCTTTCAAGGAAGATTACTTCGGTCCTCAAGACGTAGATGCCAACGGCAAAGAACCAATTAGCAGCAGCTTCTCAACACCCTGGGGACACCATCCAAGCCATCCGTATGGCAGCTCGCCTCACAGTGTGAATTATCCCACTTTGAAATTACACGATGAGCATTACACGTTTTTAAGACCTCTGAGCCCGACCCTAGACAACCTAGACTGCCACTCCAGCCATGGGGTTCCTTTAGTGATTCCCATCGCAAGCTTAGAGCAAGACCATGCCCATGGATTCGAGATTGACAGTTGGCTAAACGAAGTACTCGAAGCATCTCCAGATGAGGCACCGGAACAGCGCAAATCACCGCCACCTCTTCCACCGAGACCCGCCACCCGTTCATTAAATGAACCTAACTCACCATTCAAATACCCCAATCTCCGTTCCGTCTCCCGCACATCCAGCAACAAAGAGAACCTCCAACCCCAACACCCGTCCCCCTCACGCATACCTTCCCCCTCGTGCTCCCCTCTCAACGTACCCTCCCCCAGCCAACCTCCTCGAATTACCACCCCCGCTCCAACTCGCCGCTTGGTGCACCCACTTACACCATCAAACCTACTTACGCAACCGCCTAAACGCCGGAAGCAGGTCACTAATACCCCACCGCTGCATCCCAGAATCCAAGGAGAGGAGTTTGACATCTACGATGAGGTTTGCGAAGAGATGAAGGTTCTGACTCCGGGTGTTAAGAGGTATAGGAGAGGAAAGGGACCGAAAAGGGAGAGGTGCAGTAGTTATTGGGATGAGGATATTCTGCTGCGCGCGGATGTTGGAGAAGAGGCGGAGGAAAGGGAAGGGGAAAAGGTGTTGTGTGAGTCAGTGGCCAGTAGGGAGTTGATCAGAGAGAAAGGGTTTGTGGAGGGTGTGGGAAGGGTGATGTTCGAGTTTCGGGCTTGAGATTGAGGTTGGTGTGACGGGAGAGGGAATGGGGAGAGGCTAGGGGAGAGGATAAGAAGGGAATGAGGGGGTGGGAGAGGGGGTATTCTTAGTCGACGCGTTTTAGAAAATAGAGTTGAGACTGTTGAACTTATTTAACTCGTTTTTACCATCTCCAGATAGATCAAGCCACGCTTTGATTCGTTCTATTTGCTAGAATAAAAAAATGTTGAGAAAGTGAGTTCAGGCACAGCTATACCTTACTTCAACCCGGGCGTTATACAAATATTAGGAAAACAACACTCGATCTTCCTAGATGTTCAGGTTCCAGATCTCCATATCCCAAACTCCAAATCGACAAACAAACACTCGTGCTTTCCTGGCATAGTATGAGTTGGGCAACGAAACCAGTGTGATGAGGAAAGAGGATTCTGTTCAGAGGCATAACGATCATGCCTTTTTCTACTTGGACTGTCCATTTTTCTGTCGCGTAATACAACTACAGTACCTTGTCGGTTGGTGTATATTGACTTTTCAATCGATACCGCCTGGTGGATGGGTGTTTGTTGTTGGGTTAGAGCTGTGGGGTATGCTTGGAGGAGGATGGGGATGGGGATGGTGTAGGGTGGGGATTGTAGGGTGGGGATTATGCGTTTGTGGGTGTGAGAGTGTGAGGGTGTGAGGGTGTGAGGGTGTGAGGGTGTAGGTATGGGGCGTGAAGTGGTTGTTACCTTGTGGGGAGAGATGTGTAAGCTGGGGGTTGAGGGGTTAGGGCATCCGGGGTGGGGAAACTTGTGGTGGAGATGGGAATGGGAATATAGACAGCTAGGTTTGCTTTCGCGTCGACATGATTTGAAAAAAGAAAAAGAAACCCCAATCAGCAAACTTGGATACACTCAAAGCTACATCTCAACTGAACGATCTATCCTGCGTAAGAAGAACTTCGTTACTTTTCGCTGGTTTCGAATCTTCGGCCAACTTCGACGGATATGGGGAATTCGAGACGAAGCGTAGGTCATTTGCGTAAAATGCAGAGACTGCTTTTGTGATGATACAATGCCAGTGCGGAAAGTTGAACAGAGGTATAGTGTACAAGTCGGTGGAATGAACCTACAAAGGGCGCATGGAAAGCGACAATCGAAGGTACGGGTGCAGAAGGGGATGGAGGAAAGTGTGAAAATGGATGGTTTGGTTTGGTTGGGAGATGGAGGGTGGGGTTGGTTGGGAGTTGAGGTTGAGGTTTGAGGCTGGGTATGAGGGAATGGCATGGGGACATGAGTAAAAAACAATAAGCTTGAGAGATGCCAAAGATGATGGAGCGCTAGGAAGAAGAGAGAGAATGTTATCGTATTTAAAAAAGTTTGCTTCGTCTTCCTCCTTGTTGAGAGATATACGTTCGTGAGGAACTAGTATGATTGGCAGGAAATTATTTGACTTGAGTAGAAGAAAGAGCTCTTGATGGGTTTACTCCATTACTATACAGCAGATGGTCATGAAATTGCGAGAGAAGGAAGGACGGTTGAATATCGAGGGCTGATGGTATGGGTGTTGAAATATTGCTGGACGAGGGTGATGGGTGTTGAAGACTGAGCTTTTGAGATGGGAGGGAGTTCCCTTCTCATGATTGAGGAAGGATGATGCGGCCCTCTTGGAGAGAGGAGGGGGCATCCTTCCGGGGTTCCCTTTGGAGGCATCAAAATGTCTATCATTGTTTTTTGACAGTCCGCACGCCACCATCTGCTGAATTGCTTTGGCATTGTCAGTTGGTTGATATATTCCAGTTTCTGACACATACTCATTAGATACGCTCTTGGCACTCTGTTTGGGCTTAAGTTGGGGCACCGACGTTGAAAGATCTGAGGTCAATTGGAGGTCTTTTACATTTATCGGCATTTCATGTTGCTTTTCGGTTTTTTTCACCAGCATACCGTTATGTATACGCACCTGAACAGTAACGGTTCCAAAACTTCGGTAAGACCTTTAATCTCGGGGTATCACTGAGCAGGCGCCGTCCGTGCAGTCTTGATGTCAGGCTCTCCTAACAGAAATAATAAATCCGCCAAACTATCTCCATTTAACCTTTGCGGCGCCCTTTTCTGCACCTTCGGTTTAGCCTTGAATGCCACACCGAGACCCGCCTGTGCCAACATCAGGAGATCGTTGGAGCCGTCTCCAACGGCGAGCGTTTCAGATAATGGGATGGAATGCTCCGCAGCAAGGGAGAGTAGGATGTGTCGTTTTCGCTCTGGGGTGATGATGGGATGGTCTGGGGAGGGTTTGCCGGAGAGGTGGGGGTAGGGGTGGGCAGATGTTGGGGGAGAGACGGGAATCTGCAAGTACAAGTTTAGTATCATAGACAAAAACCAAGCAACTCTGGTACGACGTACATGATTCGCATAGGCATAATCAAGCCCTAATTGCTCCTTCAACCATTCGGCCATCGGCACGAAACCTCCACTAACAACAGCCAATATAACTCCCCGCTCACGAAGTACCCCACATAGCTTCCGCGCCCCTCGGGCGATGTGGATCGATTTCTTCTTCAGATCATCCCATACATCGGCTCTGACGCCTTCTAAAAGAGCAAGACGCTCACGGAGAGACTGTTCGAAATCTATCTCGCCATTCATGGCACGGGCGGTAATGAGAGAAACTTCATCGGTGATGTCAATTGAGCGTGCGAGTTCGTCAATGACCTCTTCTTCGATCAGTGTCGAGTCCATATCGAAAACTGCGAGTTTGATAGGGCGGAAAGGCTTGGGAGGGCATGATGGAACGAGATCGAATACAAGTTCCAAGGCATTTGCTGTTTCGAAGCCGGAGATAAAGGGGTCGTGGCGTAATTGAGAAGGACTGGGAAAGGAAGGCGAAGCAGTGTAGGCCTGCTGGAAGACACTACGAGAGAGCGCTAGGGAGGAAATGAGGGATAAAGGTTCGGGGGCAACGAGGTTTGTCAACAGATTAGTGAAATGGTTCTCGAACTTGGCGGCATCGAGTCTTTGTCCACCCAAGCCAGTAGGATCGGAGACGAGAATGTCCCTTGGAGGCCTGTCCTTGGCAAAGAAGGTTACAATGAGCTTGGATTCCCCGGACTTGCTGTCGTAGTCAACCTGAGGAATCGTCACTGGCTGGTTTCCTTCCTCGGCTGAGACACCGTTGGCAAAATTCGAAGAAGCCATTGCCTTCTGCGAGATGTCGAAAGAAAAGGAGGATTCAAACGACACCCACGGGCCCTAAAAGCGGGCTCACATCATATTCCCCCATCTTCCTTGCTGCCCAGTTTATACGAGTAGGATCCCTTGCATGGTGGCAGTTCAATATGTTTTTGAAACATGCTCTCTCCGTGCTTGAAATGTCGATATCAGCCAACTGAGATTAAGGCTCGGCTCGCAGATTAGGGTAGAGCTGGTCGTTATCACCACGTGATCTTGAATACAACCCGAATGCCAATCGGCAGAAGTTTCTCTCTTCCTAGGGATCAACGTTCACCATGCTCAAGGAAAGCTTTATAGTAGCAACCTCAGCCCCTGCGAAACCTAGTCATACGAACAAAGACCTCGGCATACATCTCCATGAGTTCCAACCACTACCCGCCCTAATATCCAGCCTCAAGAAAAGTTCCGCGCAATCCAATTGCTTAGCAGTCAGCGCATCGCACATATTCGCCGCTCAGGCTGAAAAAGCGGTCATTCATGTCTATAGCAGAGACAATGGCAACCAAGAAGCCGTTGTACCTTTCCCCGAGCGAATCCACAGCATTGCGCTTGGGGGGGACATCGATGGCGCTGGGGTGCTTGTGCTTGGAACGGAGGGTGGAAGAGTGATACTGTGGGAGGTTGGTCTTGTCGAGAAGGTCAGCTTTAATTCCAGGCGCTGACCATTACAAGTAGCTAGGGACTGGCCGCCAGATATCGACTCCGCAATCCCATCTCCAGCCTACGTCGTGTCTCGTAGTAGAACCAACGTCCAATTTTCTCCTCTCTGGATCCTTGGACTCAAATATTCACGTCTGGTCGATACCGTCACTCCTGTCATTCTCGGCATCCTTTGGCAATGATCCCGGCCAAGCGCTCCCTTTCTCCCCAATCAGAACCCTTTCGAGTCACCGCGCCGCCATCAATGCCATCGAAGTCGGCCACAGCTTCAGCAGTACCAATATCGCAGTATCCGCCTCAAAAGACAATACTATCGTAGTATGGGACTATCTCAACGGCGTGGCTCTGCATACGTACCTGCTCCCATCCACTCCCCTTTGTCTGGCCCTTGATCCCGCGGATCGCGCAGTCTATGCCGGATACGATGATGGCAGCATCCAGCTCATCGACTTCTACAAACAACCGTCTCTCACGCAGGTGCTGCATGACCCCGCTTTACAATCCACACCCACCCAACCGCCACCCTCTGACAGATGGTCCTCACCAGGGGAATCTGCTGCCACAACTCTCTGCCTCCAAGTCAGCTATGATGGCACCACTCTGCTCTCCGGCCATAACGACGGCAAAGTACAGACCTGGGATGTCGCTAAGGGTCGATATAGTACCCAGCTAGCCGACTTCTCCGCCCCGGTCACAAACCTACATATGCTAGCGCCCAGCGGTTTCCCAAACGTCTCAAGCCCACCGCTGAAACTTCAAAACATCGTCAAACCACGCTACCAAAGCTCGCTCAACGGTAGCAGTTCGCTCTCTAGCACTACCATTCCTATAAACTACACCCTGACCGCGCGATTCACCTCCACCCTCTCTTTCCCTCATCAGCAGAATCCTGCTTCCACCTTTCAAACCGCACTAACCCACCAATCGTTTCCCCCCTCCCTCCTTGAGGAAGGTCTCACCTCCTTCGCTCCCCAACTATACCCTCCAGAGCTCAAATCCGCCGCGCACATACCATCAATAGACGGCGCCATGGATATCTCCGCCGACCCCAACCACACCTCCCTCTTAACCCTCCAGTCCCAAAACGCGCACCTTCTCTCCCAGCTCAACTCCGCCCTCGTCGCGCAACGGTCCGCGATCGCCGAAGTGCTAAAGCTGGATAAGGAGCGCTGGGAACGGAAGGAGGAGGAGGCGATCAGAGCCGCGGCGAAGAAGCGGAGGCGGTTGAGGAGGATGAGGGTGGAGGAGGTGAGGAGGAAGGTGGAGATGGGGGAGAAGGTCGAGGATGAGGGTGTGGAAGAAGAGGAGGAGGAGGAGGAGGAGGAAGAAGTGAGTAGTAGTACTGATGAGATGACGGAGAGTGAGTGAGAGAGGATGGGATTTGAGGGATTTGGAAAGGGATATTGAGGAAGGTAGGTGGGATGAGAATGCTGGAGATACAAGGGTTGGGTAGCGGTATGTATAGGACATGGGGAAATGAGTAAGAGAGGATGAGGGAGAAGGTGCGGCAAACGTCGATATTGTAGCAAGTTGTAGGAAGTTGCCTTGGCCAAGGGCGCTGGGGCAACAAACCGGACGAGACAACTCACCGGTGTTCGGACGGAGAAACTAGCAACGACTCTTATCGGTCTCGCGCTTGCTGGTGGGAAGCGCAGATCTCTCTACGAACATACGCCGACATACAGAAAGACAGTTAGGAAGGAGGCTTTTGTGAAAAGGAAATATGTGGGAATTTACGGAGCTATATCTCGGTGACGTACAAGTCCCTAAGTCGTCATCATAGTGATGCTTTTTGTGCTATACCTACCTCCTAGCTGCGTAATCTGCAAAGCTTCTAAATCGATGTCGTAGCGATGCACCCCTGAAACCCCCTATCTTGACTCCAGTAACCTCGTGCTATTTGAGCGATGCTAATAATATTTCCCTAATATCCTTTAGGCTTCCTATAGTCCTCCAAAATCTTCTATCAATCTTCAGCCACTTCGGTTCCCGAAAATGCTCTTATTGAGATAGCCATTCCGCTCTGTTCTTGCCCTATGAAAGGCGATCAGAACTTCTCGACCTCGAGCATGTTCAGCCAGTTCATCACCATCATTGCCTTGATCAGGTTTCCCTTGAGATCGACGTGCCTATGCGTTGGGTCGTTGTTAGCCGATTTGAACCTGCCTCGCATGCCGGGCAATCTTTTCCCCAGAGCGAAGTACTTATCGAGAGTATGAAAATGGTAATGCTTACACTCCATCAAATTTGTTACTCTGAATCGTCATGTTCCACGTTCCTAAATGTTCCATCCCCCTCCTCTTCACCTCCTCTCCCACCGCCTCCTCGAAAATCATCAGCGCCTTGTTCCCCTGGCTCACGATCCACTCATCCGGCTTCTCCTTCCCCGCAGCATTCGGCGTCAAGAACAGTCTAGGCCAAAACCCCGAATCCCTTTTCTTGTCTCTCTGGCTTGCCTTTTCATGGGGTAAAGAGGAAGAAGAAGACGGAGAGAGCCACGGGGCTCGGGCGACGGAAGCGTCTAGGATGGCATCGACCCAGTCGATGGTGGCTTGGAGGTCGAGGTCGTTCCAGAGGCCATGGCCGAGAATGAAAGCGTAAGGGCGGGAAGGTTTGGTGGGAGGAAGTTGCTCGCGGAAGCGATTCATTTCGTCATCTGGGATAGGGAAGCGGATCATCAGTTCGACTGGTCGTTAGTGTCAGTAAAGGGAATCGGAAGAGAGAAAAGAAAAGGGAGGTTTTACTCATGACGTCGATGGTATCAGCCGGGCAAGCAAGGCTGCTGGGATCATTCTTGACCACGTCCGCTGTCTTGAAGATACCTTGTATGGAGCAGGCTTTGACATTGAATTGATAGTTGCAGAAGCAGTCCTTCCTAACTCCCCATTCTGTCAGCTGCTACTCTCTTAATATCGTCCACATTTCAGCTTGCTCCATCAATCGACAGACCTTTCCTCGGGCGAAAAGTTCCAGTCTGTAACCGCACCGTACCCCAAATCCTTCCTGATCAGAACGTTGATACTTCCAATCACATGTCTCATCATACTATCTCCGATAATTATCACTTTCTCGAAGCGGCTAAGGATTTCGCAGACCTCCTCAGTTGAGAACCAGCGCATGTCGCAGCCTCGAGGCATGTATGGCGCGTCGTTGCCGATTCGACCACCCGAAGACATTGCTGTGATCATTGTCTTACGGTCTGAACATAGAGGAGCGAAGGGAGCATGGAGATCTAACGAGGAGATATTGCAGGTGTTGCGGTATTTGTAGGTGGCAAAGGTATCGATTGTGTCCGAGTAGCGGTGAGGAAGTGGCTCAGGAGGCTGGAATGCAGCGTTAGGGACGAAGCTGGCATTGTAGGGTATGGTTTGTGTAAGGTAAGCTGGACGACGAGGCTATGAGTATCAGATGATGAGTACGAAAGCATCCAGTTGCGAGAGAGAGGAATATGATACTTACCCCATGGCTGCTGGATAAAGAGAGAAAGGTGCTCAGAACCACGAGGCTGAACAACGCGAGTATGATGTACACAATCCTCCGAGGCGTGGTGTTCCAAGATCTTAACTTTGACCTGGAAGTCCATTTTGAAGGACTATCTTCAGGAGTGGACGGCGCAGACCCGTACTTCTCTGAGAATCGAAACATTTTGGTGGTATGATACTCAGGAAGCTTAAATAACCACGTTTTGATAGTTTCGGCAGCGTGTTTCTGAGGGGCCTTGTTTGGGAGAATCGGTGGTAGTGTGAGTAGTGCCCGTTCGATCTTCTTACCTCAGGCAATGAATTTGTTATCGGATAGGAACACGGGCTAGGGGTTCTCTCAGGATCAGAAAGACTTGAAAGATGGTGGTATGCAGCGGTCTTGCGAAGCGGAGATGGATGTTGAGGTACTAGAACCATCAGTGTCAAGTGCGTTAAAGACTCCAACACAAAGACCCAATTCGCAGAACGAGCCTACCTTACTGTAGCCATCTACAGCTTCTCACTTTCCGGGAGATAATTTGTACTGCACATTATGAATGTGATACAATGATGGAAATACGTTAGGGGATGAGAAGCGATCAGTCGCTTAGCTTTAAATTGCTTTCTTGATCAGGGCATGAGTTTAAGGTAGGCAGGATGAGGTAGAATGGGATCTTAAAAATGGTTGTGACTAGGGGGAATGTCAATGTGAAAAAGGATGGGAGATACGAGAGTGGGATCCTACATCGTAATCGGCAATGCAATTTTGCTTTGTACATGGGTACAACAGTTGATACAACCCAATCCACGAACGGAACGAAAGCACTCTACCTTGCTTGACCAAACTCATGTCTTTCTCATAGAGTATATTACAGCACCGAACATGTCAGAGATCCACCCAATCCAGCCCCGGATTTCCGTCACGCGATTCATCAGCGCTACCATGTTTCGCTGGAAGACATCGCAGTCTTCAAAGTCGTGTGGATAGATCTCCCAGATAGTCTTCTCTTCTCCGGCGCCGCTACTGCCCTCGACCAGCCTCCACTCACCGTCAGCTTCCTGCTTTACTTTCATCTTCGGACCCACTGAGACTGCTCTGCCGACAACACGCGGATCTGCAGTGAATCTAGTCGCTGCTTCGACAACGTCTTCAGCCTTACCCATCGTACCTCCAGCGAGAACGGCCCTTGCCACGCCGCTCAGCAGAGGTGTATCGATGAAGTAAGGACAAATCAGGCTAACTCGCACGCCATGAACGAACGAAGAGGAGCGAAGATTGCGGTATAACCCAACAACGGCATGCTTCGAGGCTGCGTACAAGGCTTGTCCGGGTATTGGGAGGAAGCCTGCAACAGAGCTTATGAGTAGAAGATGTCGGTCCCTATAGGTTTGTCTAGGGTCACATGTAAGATTTGCTGGCGCCGAGCCAGGGTTTCGAGGTAGATAGAAAAGTGCCAGATGGGTTGTGTAAACGACCCCGGTGAGGTTGACATCTAGAACAGCAAGATTTGGAGGTGGCGGGTTTGCTGCATCAAGTTTTTCTGGTTCTTCCAATTTTGCATTAGAATCCACAATGCCTGCGTTTGCTACTACAGTATCAATGCCCCCATGGGGACTGACTTTGATCGCTTCTTTGAAGAAATTGACCTGTGATTGCCAGTCTGTGACGTTGCAGTGGAAAAAATGTAAGTTTTGGTTTCCCGTTTCTCTTTTAACATCACGGACGAGCTGGTCGCCTTTCTGGACGTTAACGTCACCAATGACAACGTTGGCCCCAGCTGCTGCCCATCTCCTAAAGAAACCTGCACCAAAGCCACTTGCACCTCCTGTGATGAGGATGGTCTTGTCCTTCACCCAGGAATCATCCGGGATGTTGCTGAAATCGAGACGGGGTGATTGGCGAACCTTGTCCACTAGGGACTGTTTTGCTGTTTCGGAAACCATCATGTATCACCTCACCCAAGCTTACTGTTAGATTTCCGCTATATCTTGGCAACTAGACAGTAAGTATGCTCGATGATGAAGAGCTCCAGCAAGCCAAATGGTAAGAGCCGAGAAAATCCTTCGAGCTTGCACGATAGTGATGTTAGCAATCTATGTTTTCCTCATCGTAAGCTGAGGGTGTGATTGCATGTAACGACTGTAGTCAAAGGATGTAGAAGAGAAATGTTACAAAGATATACATAGCATTGCTGCAGGCTGCAGGATCACCGGGGGTTCAAGATGTCGTCGAGGCTAAGGTTGGTTCATCTCGCCTGTTTCCCCTCACGACGGTGCCGCATCATCGGCCTGCTTACTTAAAGCACACTTAGCCATTGAAAGAAAGAAATGTCAATTATCTGTTTCGGATATCTACATTTTGGCTTTTGTCGGATTGTCGTCCAGGATGCTGTTGGAATACGAGGTCATATGGGGGGTGCATGTTGATATATTGGTTGTTGCTGGATAGGAGTTTCCAACAGATGCCTGCACAGGATCGAATCGATCGAATCCAAGAGGAGCCTCAAACCACCTTAGCTCAACCACCTACTCTAAATCCAAACTTATGATACGAAAAAACGAAAAAACGAAGTGCTATGGGGTCTCCCCGGATATAGAATATCAAGGGCCCACCTCCAATCTCCTTTCAAAACGTTGAAGATCAGCGGGCTGCGTTGGATCTACTTCGATTTCGAGCATCCCTGAACAACCTTTGGAATACCGGTCGAACACCTTATCAGTGTAAGAAAATGCAGAATACGGTATGCCACAGATGCTCTGAGCTGAGAGCGGGCGCGCCACAATGCTTCGATCCTCAAGATTGCTCCACATGCTTTCGCATCTCTCTGTAGATGCCAGTAGCCTTCGAAATGCGCTGTCATGGACAAGCGCATTGGACGGGGTTCAGGGGAGGGTGGAGTAGCTCTGCATGCATGCGGCGAAGCCGTGAGTGATGTTGGAGTGACTGAGACAGGAAATTATCGCAAACAATTGCCTCTTGCGCGACACTGAATCACTGGAAGTTGGATGACACGTGCAAGCTGACATGGAACATTATCCGACTACAGTACTTATCAGTTTGATTAAATTGATCTCCCATCGATGCCAATAAATCCACATCGCATATTGTGGCCCCGATTAGAATAAAATTCTACGCCGCTGATGAGCCGCTGGTTATTACTTCATTATGCAGCTCTATCTTGTTGTTCTCAGCCTAATGCTGATTCGCTCATAATGACCATGACATATGATCTGGACGATTCCTAATTCCATCGAAACTGGAAAAACCTAAAGCAGCCTGAACGGCATCAGAGATTCCTGACTTCACACAGAACCCAATATTGGTGCGCCTTTTCTATTTCGAGAAAAGCAGAATTAAGATGACAGACACTGGCCAAAAAATAAATGTCGCTGGCTTTGAAGTGAGGCTTCACCGCGAGACCATCGCCGGCAATCGTACTGAAGCAAAGACGAGTAGATCGTGACTGGAGTGGCTCTGGGCATAACGCTTGTGATAGCTGTCGGGCGCATATACACTAAAATCAGCAAATTCCATCGGCTCTTCGTCGACGACGGCTTCTTCATTCTAGCCACGATTTTACTTGTGGCTGGTTGGTTGCTCTACCCTATGGTCAAACCTCTATCAACGTAAGGGCTGGTGTAGAATCTCCGCCTCCTGATCTGGTGCAGCAACTTGTGAAGAACCTTATTTTCCAGACTTCTTCTATTATTCTCCTGTATGCCAGCGTTTCCAGTGTCAAGTTCTCATTCTTATTTTTCTTTCGACTTTTTTGCAACGAACAGACAGACTTCGTATATGGTGGTGGTGTGTTACCATCTTTACGATACCTTGTGCGGTTGTTTGCATGTGCACACCTTTCATGATTTGTTCGACGTTCGATGTTCATATCATGAACCAGCCAGAACATTTGGCTGTGGCATACTGAACAGTTTCTGTAACCAACAGAGAGCTGTTTCTCAAAACCCTCTATTCAGAAGATCGAAGCCGCAGCCCTCTATGTATCTGTTGTTCTATCCATACTAACAGATGTCCTGGGTAAAAAAAACCGCTAATAGAAGTATGTGAACCTTGCAGTCCGCTGACTGTTCTTAATGATCTCCATACCTGTTCTATTGCTTTGGAGCGTTCAAATCAACCTTCGTCGAAAAGTCGGACTCGGATTTCTTCTTTGTCTTAGCGTCTTTGCCATCATAGCCAATATTATCAGAGCCGCTGGCCACGAGCTTAAAAATAGTCAACAAGATGGTCTTTGGATCGATTTGTGGGTTGGGTTGGAAGCTTGCGTTGCAATAGTGGCAAACTCGATGACTGCATTCCGGTCCCTTTTCACGGCAGGAAATTCTCGGGCTAGGGTTTCACCTCAGCATCAACGAAACTCACTGGAGCTTTTGACGAGACTTCTGAACAGAGCTCCTTACGTTGAGTTACCGACTATGCCAACGGCTACGCTCTTAAGACTGAAGTCTAGAATGCGCCACGACCATTTGGTGAACCGCACGGTGACATGCTCGGGCGACACTTTGAAAGAATTAGACGAGTGCGAGATTGCGCAACCCGCCAGCGCTCCAAGTGGACCAGGTATTCGAGTCGTGCAATCCTTCGAGGCATGGTCCAGTCACCGCCCTCAGTCCGGCCCAAGCGTGAGTTACCTTTCCCAAAGCCGACTCTTCAGAAGCCTTACCTTGTTCGCAGAAATGTCAGGGCAAGGACACACCTTCTAATGAGACGTTGGTGTGAAGACACAGCGAGCTCCACTACACTGGTGACACAATTGAATGAATGTGTCAAAATTGAAAGAGCATAATCTTGGGCTGGATGGGACGTTGCGTGCCTTTTTACCCACGATCCCGTCCGTTAACCCCAGGCGTGCCAGGCTCCTAACGAAACAACTCGCACGATTCCTTAGCAGAGCTTGCAACAGGGTAAAGATGTGGTGTAAATGCCAAGCATACCATCCTTAGAGCCTTCATCCGTTATCAAAAGAAACTTTGAGCACATTAAAGTATTGGAAGCGAGTTGTAGCGACTAATCATTAGAGTGCAGAACACCAGTAAACGACCACCGGTCTCCACAGAGATATTTGATTGAACAAATAGACTATTCGATTTGCTATATAGTATAAGTGTTGTCTCGCGTTCAATTACAAAGCTTGTGCGATAAGAGGAACTGGGCAAAGGAACTTATTCATATAGTGAAAAAATTACTTTCATAACCGAGTCGCGGCTTAGTCTGATAGCTGACCTGGCGGGCCTGGCTGTCGATTGTTGTTTACGGGCTTTCTGAAACCACTGGGACAAGCGGTGGTGATTTAGACAAACGATGGGGGAATGCAAATTCTGCAGGACGATGCAGAAGGTCTATTAGTTGCCCAACACCTTGATTGCTTTGGGGATGTTAAGATGCTTGATCGAATACCTGAATATATACGCAAGCAAATCATGACAGATTACCCTGTAATAAGCGGTACTTCAGTCTTTCAAACAGGACTGATTAAAACCCCTCTGGAAACATAAACACTAGGCAAGAACCGACAGGGAGTCAGCTGTCACTCTTCTTCGAGATCAATTATGTTGGATTGAGACTCCGTGCTGAAAGAAGTTTATGGCGCAGCAACTGCTGGAACGGTCAGCTTAACCTGACGCAAGTCGACAAGCGCATCATATTTGTCACCAAGGAGCTGTTTCAAGTTGTTGGTGCCAACACCCATGACTGAAACAAGAGCTGATGAGCAGCGACTACTCCATGCATCATGGCTTGATTGCCACCAATCCATGAGAATCAGCGTGTGTGAAGCTCTATCATTCTTCTTCGTGGACGTGCGGATTTCGTTTAAACCACGAACGCGGTCCTCGATATGGTTCCGTTTTGGGCCAGTGGTCGTGAATCCCATCGTCTGCCTAGTAGGCGAATTCAGGAAAAGGTCAAGGTGTACGCACTCTTTACACCCACAACCTTTCTTAGGACAGACCCAATTGGGAGGCCGTTGGGGTTCCCTCCGGACATAGCGGAAGACATAGAGGCTTACAACCTGTTTACATAGCTCCTGATAGTCCTCCTTCACTAGAGGAATAGCTTGGTCATGCATGACTTGTGGTAGATTTCTAAGAGAAGGGATCATGACCTGCGCCAAAGCAACAGAATCAGCTCTACCGGCTTCTTGTTTCAATTTTGCAATGAGCTGATCCATTTCGTCCTTGAGATCCATAGAAAGTCAGTGGCTGAGCACTTCTGCAAGAGCCTCTCCTTGATTGTCATTTGTCCACTTTGTTGTTTTATTCATTCGTCGCCGCTTAGCAGGCATCTGAGCAGAACCAAAGCTAAACGCTGGGATTATGGTAGCAAGCACTTTCAGAAGCCCAATTGTTGCGATCTCATGGCTAATCTTGTTATCAGTCTGCTTTTCACAGATGCAGGCTAAGAATTCAGCGGCAAATGCTAAATTATACCCATGTCTCATTGCTAGCGGAAACAGCCTTGGGGGAGTCAGTCATCCATGTTTGCAACGGTATTACCCATTCATTACTTGCCGATTAGAAGATCTACGTTTTGCTCTTCAGGTTCAACCATAAAATTTGCGTCGCGTTCTTCTACCAAGTCCGTTGTGGCTAGTACTTCCTGCATCTTGGCGAGCGACCAATCCTTGAGAGTGGCAATGTTGGGCTCAACATACCCATCGTTGTCACATCCTGAGTTGATACTCTGCAAAACATTGTACCGGTCGCTAATCGAATGAACCTAATCTATAGCTTGATTGAACCTGGGACCCTACTCAATGTTCACAACCTAGGATGAGCAGAAGCGAACCTTACCCTTCGAGAAACCAATCGAAATCCACAATTTGCAAAATACTGCCGAGAAAGCGATAGAGTGAACTTGACAGCTTCAGCGGACTCACGCAGATTGTATCTTGAAACAGAGTTCTGTCCTTCAACAACAAGCCAGCTTGTACTATACACTGCAGCCCGAATTGAAAATCCGTATGGTTCTCACAGTTCATGTTCTCATATGAACCATCTGTCGTTCAACCTGGCCAGGTGAAAACTTTCTTGAGGATGTGTGAACATACACGAGCCAGCTCGGATCGTTCTGCTTCGTCACCCGTCACAGAGATGTTATCGGTAGGGTTTCTTGACACAGGGGGGACTTTTGCTAACAGGCCCGCAACCCAGGAGACCCAAGGTTTCAGATCCCATTCACTGATGTTCTCGATCAAAAATTCGAGTCGCTGTTCTGCTGGAATTAATAGAGAAACCTGCAAAGCATCAGTGTCTTCCTGTCTGCAGTATAGCCTGTAAATGGTACACTATGTGTACTCAGTAGAAAGGGCTTAGTTGGCATGACATGGCTGTGACCATAGCGTAGATTATGAATTTGAAGGCCAAGATCAGGATGGACTGATAAGTTTACCGATACCAGATCTGTCATCCCTCAAAAATAAAAGAGCGGTGAGATTGAGCAAAAAGATGCAACACACCGTATCTTCGAAATGGTGATCGCACTCGCACTCATCAGACTAATCATAGTAGCACTGAGTATGGCCTTCGCCAGAGTCCCTGTCTTCAAACCAATCGGTCTGAACGAGTCTTCCCTCATCTATATTAAGGTTACGGAGAAGAACTGACCCATCAAGGTTGACGATCCTTTTCAACTCGCACGTTCTGTTCTCGTCGTCGTCAATAACGCTCTCCATTTGAGCCAAGTAGAGGCAGAAGCCCTCTTCGGCACAATGCTTCTTGAGAAATTGGGCTCTGTGTTGGTCACTCTGTTTCAATGCGGATATTGAGGTTGTGCGAATAATTGTTATCGAGCATATACGCAAGTAATTGAGGCTCTCCGGACTGTTGCCATAGTCTATTCCATTAAGCAAGACCTGATTTAAAATCTCTGTGCCGTGCTGTTAAGCTCGTGGCTGACTGCTTCTCATAAGAGCGCTCATAAAAGGCCGTATGGAACAATTTGTACGTCAGCTGAAGTCTATAGCCGAATAGAATAGGGTCAGAGACAACATGGACGTCTGAATACCTATAAAACTTGTTAACATCTGAGGTGGAAGGACGTGGATCATGAAAACGAAGTAATATACAGACCATGCACAGTAAGACTGATGAAATTCGGAAACTCTAGATGGCGAGAAGCTTTTAGTCTCGCCCTCGAAAGTGGTCTGAATCTCGCCTTCGTCATGGAGGGATGGCTAGAAAGCAGATCAGCTTATATGTATTCAATGTTCTTGGCGAAAATGTGGCATACAAGATAAACCACTAGATTTTCAAGAGCATCATCCGCTTCTTTTGCGCTTATGAGACATCTTTAGCTGATGGGTATACATTCTAGAATGGATGTCCTATCATTGCTCAGACTTCATGCATGTTATACCATCATGAAGCTCCAAGTTGTGCAATACACACTGAATCTCGCCGTGAATGCCTAGAGCTTCATTGGCTTTGGCTAGGACCAGCTGAACGTACCCTTGCCATGCGGGATTGCGGAGTTCAAAATCATCGATTGAAAGCTCGCAAAGCAAGTCAGGCGAGTTCTTCGGTCCACCGCCGCCTGAGCGTTCCAATCCAGATTCTTGTTTGATCCTTCACGCTTCTTGAGTAGAAAAAGGTAAATCAACAATGCCAGAGCTCCTGAGGGTCAGCCCCGGATTCACACCATCCGATAAGCTGCCCAAGATGCCCATTCACTCGCTCCTTCAATATCGTCCAGATCATCTCGAATCAAGTCTTTAATTTCGCCTACCCTAGACTCTCTAGCACGATTCTTCAGGGACGAAATTTTCTTTTCGACATCTCCGACGCTATAAAGGTCAAATTCCAAGGGATCATCCTCATTCATGTAATCTGACATCGCCTTACGGTACTTTTTAAAGGAACTCGCGTTTCTCCAAAACTCGGATGTACAAAGGCGTTCAAAAGAAATCAGCAGTCGTGAAAGCCAGTTGGCAAACAAATGGGCGTAGGCTGCTATAGTATTTCTGTGACGCCACTGACTTCCCCAGAATAAATGACGAATACAGTCTGTTGAAGAATATCCAAATTCCATCAGTCCGACAGTAAACCCTCACCTGACCCAATTATAGCCACGAGACAGAATACTACCTAAAGGAATATTGCCATTACTATACCACGAAATCAATTTATCTTTGCGGATATAATGATCAATGTACTTCGTAGATAAATATTCACGATGCGCATTATAAGATACAGTCAATATCTTTGACGCGTAGTCTACTATCCTCGCGACGTCGTCCAGGCAGTCTTTCTGATCAGACGCTTTGAAATCTTTTGGATACAAGTGAAGTGGCGGTGAATACGATATATTCTATCATGATTGTTATGCTGTCTGGTTAGAGCAACAAACGGACTTGCAAAGTTTCTTATTTGAGTGATACCAGTTGGCGTGAAGATATGCATGATAACGGCAATTCGACCAGATCATCTACGGGACTGATCCGGGTGAATTCAGAAGAAGCTCTGTTGAAAGCAGGAAACAGTACTGTTTTACAAAGAGCAGAAAAATTGGATTCATTGTCATTGAAATTAAGATTCAAGTCATAGATTGAAAAATATACTGTGAAAGACAAAACACTTAATCGAGTCTAAGTTTTGATTATTGATTATTAAGAAATACAAAAGGTTATGGTCAGCATAGCACTTTCTTCAACTGAATCGACGGCACTAGACGTACGTCAATGAAGCAATTATTGCAGCTGTCAACATAATCCAGGGGGTGAGAGGGAAGATAAGGGAGGCGGCGATGTCGATAATGGGGCAGAGAAGATCAAACTGAACCCGGCGAGTGTATGGCATATTTGACATTCGCTTCCGGCTTACTGCGTGCTGTAGGGAGGCGATCATCAAGGCAGGGCAGGGCTCCGGTATCAGATTCCAGACAGTCACTTCGTTGAAGTTTACTATTTGATACTGTTAGCTCGACTCGGATGCTAATAATAATAATAATAATGTGTGAGAAGACTGTAAAACGGCGTGCAGACCATATTCGTTCTCACCTGCACACAAAGTAAATCCACGTCCAGTTTTATATAGTCAGACGCTTGGCTCGATATGGAATACTGCGAGTGGACCGCCGGCCGCTGTCTCCCACTCATTTTGTTCTCTATCTCAATTCTATCGTTCAGTAACCATGGCCCAGTTCCGATCCAAAACGCTTGATCTCAGCTGCTTCATCAACGCCAGGGTCATCAGAGATCACACAAAGCGGTTGGATCCCCACCCTAACCCCCCAGAAACCCCACTGACAGCTTCCAGGAAAGTATTCGAGCAGTATGAGACCGATAGGTAAACCACCCTCTACCCTCCCCACGAACCACATGGAACCGCCAGAAACGGCAATCAGTTACCGTCCACGAGCTTCTCACCAGTGCGCTAATCCGACCATTCCCTACAGACAAGCTCTCCGCTACATAATCCGCAATACCACCCTCCCCCAGCGCACCCGCGCCCAAGCCCAGCTCCAGCTCTCACAAATGCACTGCTACACCCGCTCAACACAGATAAACAACAGGTGTATAGCAGGCGGGAAATCGAGGGGAGTGTTTAGTGATTTCAGATTGGCTAGGGTAAGTTGAATCTTGAGAGGACATTCTTCGGAAGGAACGATGCTGATGTTGGGGTGGCAGTTCCAATTTAGGATGAATGCACTGGAGGGGAGTTTGCCGGGGGTGAAGAAGGCGAGTTGGTGACGGGAAAGGGATGGATGCTGGAGGAAGGATGGCATCGTGAATAGGGTTTCTGTTCACATGGCATGGCGTTGCATTGAGGGCGTTACGGGCCCAGTAGTAATGCAAAACACTGCCGAATGGCATTATTGAAGATCATCTCAACCTGTCAATGCTGGAGCACCAACGTCGATTTACTTTTCATTGAATACAGACTTCTTATTCATCTGATCTTCGGTTACTCGCAGACCAATTTCACCTAAAACCGTTTGGCTCCCTTTACCGTTATGTTATTTTGGAATCTGCAAAGCCAACACTTTTTCTAGATTCATCGATATCACGTGTCATTCATCTGTTCCGTCTGTCTTCATATGATACTTCACCACTTCTCACCGGTATAGCTGCGTTCACTTCTTTCCTACCTTCCACGATCTACTTTGCCCTATCAAGACTCCAAACGTAATCACAACAACTGCCATACCGCCAACAATGTTTCGTCGCCTGAGCAGTAGCCTTCCCAAAGAGTTCGAGTATCCTGCGGATCTCGAGAAGCTAGGGTTGTTCTCTCCACCTTCGAAGACTTATTTTAAGCACTTACTGACTATGTACTCAGATACTACCTCAACAAAAATGACCAGATCCGCTCAATCGCACGCCCAGATCAGGAATTCAACTACTTCATCTCGAAGAATGAGCATCTCTGCGATGTTCAACGCGAGGCAATGAACAGTAAATCACTCTCCCCTCTGCTTTTCCAAAACCAGCTAACTTCATGTCTCAGCCTACATCCGACGTATGCTCCATGACCGTTTCCTCTCATCATCCCTCACAATCACCCGCCTTCCAATCAACGCCAGTCCTAGCGATCCACATGTACCGATTCTTACATCCAGCAATCTCTCCGCCGCCAAACGCATAATCCTTTACTTTGGCGAAGCGGTTCAAGACCTTGGCATATTCGCCTATCGAACCACGGGCCAGGAGAACAATGCAGCTGGCAGTGCACTTAACTTCGTGCATTCTATCCAGGCTTCCAAAGACTCCCCAGGTATCGTAATTGCGAACATGGGTCAACTTATCTGGTATCGCCGTGGTGAGAGAGCCGTCACACAGCAGACATGGAATGCTCTCCCGAGGAAGACGGCGGTCAGTGGGCCGATGCGGATCGATGATAAGAAGAACCGCGTACCGGGAAATAAGGATATGGCGGCACATGTTCAGTCTGTGTTCGAAGCTGTCGGTCGGCTAGCAAGAAAGGACGCGGAGATTGATGTCATCGGGCTCAGTGACGGTGCTTGGAAAGTGGTGGCGTATTTGCAAGCAAACTGGGAAACCTGGAAGAGCAGGGTCGACGCAATTGCGATTGGCACCTCCTCAGTTTATCCAGGATACGAACTTTGGCACGAGAACTTCGCTGAATTCTGGGGAAAGGTAAGTCCCTCCTCCAGCCCAGCCCTGTGTCACATCCACTGATTTGGTCATAGCGAGCTCGTGCATATCTCATCTCCAGTGAGCCTGTCGATACGCCTTTGACTGGACGTGAAGATTTTGGCTGCAGCTGCTATTCATCCGGCTCAGATGTCCATGAAGAGATTATCATGCCACGTGCTCACAAGAGCATGCTTTCATTTTTCCAGCTCGTAGCTGACGTGCCAGGGTACCAGGAACATGAACAACTAGGACTCGGTGTGGACAACAACGAAGCACGGGAGGTACAGTGGGTTGAAGGAGATGATGAAGCTGCTGGTCTAGGTCCGAGCATAGTGATTAGCAAGGCGAAAGAAGCTCCCCATTAAAGCGGGTGGAGACCGGTAAGGCGGTGTCGGGGTGATCTTTGTGGTGGCAATTGAAGCCAACACGTCTCCAACCTTTATACTAGCATCAAGATGTGCTGCCCGTCGGACTACAAACCCATATGCAACGCCAGAAACCGTTGTTAGAATTCTGACGGAATTCCAATCAAGCGTAGGCACAACTTAGAAAAAGAACAATCCTGATTTAGTACCAGCCGCTTCCTTCTTGCGCTGCTCTTCCCTAAGTAAACGATTCACACTCTTCAACTTCTCCTCAACCAACCTAGCTTCTTGCTGCCACTTGACATCCTTTCCCTCTTCAACCGTAATGCTACTACCGCCCCAAAACCAATTCCCACCACTGCTACTATTCTGCTGCGTGGGTGATTCCTTCTCACGCTCTTCTCTCAACAGCTTGTTCACCATCTTAGACCAATTGCCCATTCCAACCTCCAGGCACTCCAAGCACTTTGTCCTCGCATCTGGGTCGTCTCTCGCTCCGGATAAGAGAATAGCTTCAGCTAGGTCCACGGCATCGCGTGTCCAGCTCAAGCCCGATTCTTGGTTCTGCGATTTGTTTCCATTGTCGGATGAAAAATTTAACGATCTTTTTGAACTTCCGGATACGGTATTTGGGGCCGACCCTAGGGAAGCAGAAGCAAAGATTATCTCCCCAATATAGGCCATCAAGGCCGCCTCTTCGCACATCTCTACAGGTGTACGAACAAGGATCTCGTCGCCTGTTGGTGGCGGAGTAGGATAGGCTGGAGATACAAGTAAGGACGCAACTGAAGAGACAAGATTTCGAAGCACAGAGGTATCATTTTCCCAAGCTGGATATTCGGACTTAGATAGGCTGGGGGTAGGGGTAGAAGAAAGCTTTCGGCGGGCTCGCAAAACAGATAGAAACACTGGAAGGGCTGTCGCGAGGTTATTGTTCCGAGCATGATGCATAGCCAAAGATGTTGTAGCGAGCAAAAGGTTGGAGGAGATGTAACTAGCGTCAGCGTTGATGATGCCAGACTTTGTGTCTGCAACACCATCGACCCCAGTAGGTAGTGCACCCATTGCAATATCCAGACCCCAATCATACATCTCTTCGGCACTTGAGTGCAGGCCTTTGAAATCAAGATAGTCTGCACAAGCCAGCGCCGCATCAAGACGTTGACGTGTGGTAAAGCCACGAGTCGTTAAAATTTTCATGTAATAAGTCTCAGGCTTCTCGAAAGCTGGCTCACAGTTCTCTTCAAGCGGAGCGGCTGCCGTACCGACTTTTACGGGTTTGGGGCGTGGATTCGAGGGCCCAATGACGACTTCCGGTGGAAAGGCCATGTTTCTTGTGGTATCACGGACCCAGCCTTCAAGATGTTCAGCTGCGCGCGCACATCCCATGATGGTGGCGTGGTACCCCCGGCGCCATGGTTCGGGTTTGGAAGAGATATCGAATCCTGTTTTGCCTACCCCAGGAACATATATATCGCCTTCGTCCTCAAGAATGGGATGAAGATCAAACCCGTCTATGGAGGGATCCTCAAGACGTGAGAGCAGCTTGCGAAAACCGTTTCCTGCAAGCAGCCAATTCACTACACCAGTTCCATTTCTCTGTATATCTTCTTCGCTCCATGCATCACGGTAGATCACCTGAGACCAGAAATTCCACATCGGTGGAGACTGATGGTGACGTTCAAGGCGTTCTTGCAGAAGCCCCCACATACTAATAAAGAGGAGAATGACCATGGTCCATCCATATACAGTGTACTTCGCGGCTTTCCATAATTGGTCCTTAATGTATAGCTTTCGCTCCGTTGTCAGGAGACGTGATACCTGATACTGGAACTGGCCTCGAGCAAGAGATGTAGGGGCCCGGATACTACATGGGCCATGGAGGAAGGGTAATTGAGGGCGTAGAGTTGCACGAGAGATGATGAGAAGTTGCGAATTCTGCGTAAACAGGCGTAAGCCTGGTGTTTGTTTCGTAGGATTAGGGGGCCGTAGAGGGCGACTGGAGGATATTATCCGCGAAAGCATGAGTCGTTGGGTGAACATGGTTGACAATTCTGTTGAAGGCGTGGGGGAGGCAAGAGGTTCGAGTGACGACCCTTCTCGGCAAAGCTTCGGCGGTTTCTCAGATCCAAGCCCTAAATCCGAGCTCCTACTCGTAGTAAAAGATCCTTAACGATAACATATTTGCACCGGATATGGCACAATCAGCTCAGCCCTCCCCACCGCAACTAAGCCATATTCCAGAGGGCAAAGAATGTCTTGCACGTACTCTCGATGACCTCCTAGAACGTTATCTACATCTCCTACATCGATACCAGGCCCTACACCAAGATCTATGCCGCGACCTTTCAGCAGTATGTATTTCTTTAACGTGGCAAAGCATCAATGACATTCCTTGCTTACTCTGACCTAAGGGATACATATCTCTTGCCCAAGCGAATTTCTCGAACTCAAATCGCATCCGCCACGGCCAGGACTTCTACGACGAGAGAATGCAGGCCACAACTCATGTGTACGAGACCACCGCCTATGTGCACATCGTCCTATATTTATAATTTGGGCTAACTCTGTTTCCCAGATCCGTAGGTGCTTTAAGCCCAGCCTTTTCCATTATCCTACCTCCGAACATCTCATCAACTCAGCCATCGGAAGACATCAGTGCAAAAAACCTGCAATTAAAGCCCAATGAAACACTGGACGATAGGGACGACGGCACGGAAGCGCCAAAGAAAGCATCTATTCTTGATTCCGAGCTGTCTCCCCGTGATCCTCTGAATTGGTTCGGGATTCTGTTGCCGCCAGCGCTGAGGCAGTCTCAAGCGGCATTTAAGAGCGCAGCTACTGGCACCATACCCTCATTAGCAAGCACTGTCAAAGAAATGAAAGATATCGAATTAGAGGTGCGCAGAACGCGGAAGAGACTCCGTAGAGCGGGATGAACTGGATCACAGCATGGTCTCCCTGAGAACCATATGCCAACAAGTATGGCGGAGACCTCGTTGCAGCTCCCATATTATTAAGAATTGTCTTGGGTAGGAGATAACACAGAGTGCTGGAAATGCCAGCGAAATCCCAAGATCGCCAGGCCAATCAATCGCCCCGCACCGAGTGATCTTACGAATCCATTGCGGGGTCCAAAGCAAAATAAGTACTGTACTCGTACTTAAAATGTCTACCATGGGCCACGCAAACTCAATTGAAGAAAACAACACTTCAAGACGAGCAAGGCTCATCCCGATCTCGCAATGACGCAGCAGTCCCTCCTCAAAGTCATGGAAATCACCGACATTGATCTTGTGCCCTATGAAGAGCTCTACAAGCACTTCCACTCTCACCCAGAACTCTCCCTCCAAGAGCGCGAAACCGCCGCAACCGCTGCCTCCCACCTCCGCAAACTCAATGCTGGCTTTGAGATCCACACCGATATTGGCGGTCATGGACTTGCTGGCGTCCTCAGAAATGGGGAAGGCAAGACCGTCCTCTTGCGCGCAGATATGGATGCGCTGCCTGTAGAGGAGGATACTGGACTCTCGTATGCCAGCAAGGCCACAATGCGCGACTCGGACGGTGTAGTGAAGCCGGTGATGCATGCCTGCGGGCACGACATGCACGTCACTTGTCTGCTAGCAGCAGCAGAGCAACTGTCTCGTATCAAGTTTGCCTGGAGCGGCACCCTAATCGTGGTCTTTCAACCCAACGAAGAGCGTGCCGGTGGCGCACAGGCAATGATTGACGATGGCCTCTACTCTAAAATCCCTATTCCTGACATCGTCCTCGGGCAACACGTTATGGCCGATCGCGCTGGGCACGTGGGGTCTAAACTCGGCACTATCATGGCCGCAGCAGACAGTTTCAAGATCACAATATACGGCCGTGGTGGACATGGCTCCATGCCACATAGAACGATCGATCCAGTCGTCATGGCCGCAAATATAGTGATCCGGCTACAGACAATCGTAAGCAGGGAAGTCAATCCAAGCGATATGGCCGTCGTGACGGTAGGGGCGCTGCAAGCAGGACAGACGGAAAACATCATCAACGACAAAGCAGAGATGAAAGTGAACGTACGGACCATAAACACCGAAACGCGAGAGCGAGTCCTAAAAGCCATCAAAAGAATCGTTAAAGGCGAATGCGAAGCCAGCAACAGCCCGAAAGAGCCACTCATCGAAAACACCTCAACTTTCCCCATGACAGTCAACAATAAAGAGATAACCGACCAGCTCGCCGCCTCCTTCGCCGACGTCTTTCCCTCCTTCGACGCGGACGCCCCGCGCGTCAACGCCTCGGAAGACTTTTCCATTCTTGGAACCGCCGTCGACCGCCCGACGAGTTTCTGGTTCTTTGGCGGCGTGGATCCGGAGAAGTGGGATGAAAAGGAGAAGGAGGGCAGGTTGGTGGAGGATATACCGGTGAACCACTCGCCCTTTTTTGCGCCGGTGGTGCAGCCGACGTTGCGGACGGGGGTAAGGGCGTTGTGTGTGGGGGCGATGACGTTCTTGACTAGGAGGATATTGTAAAGTTGGAGGGCAGTGAAGGAAAGGGGATATTAGTCGTTGTGGGAGGGGATGTTCCGTATATGTTCTATAGCGCCCTGAGCATTGGCAATGTTACCAAACTCTTCGAAAAGCTATCTCGGTTGAGTTCACCAGCAGGAGGAGGCGAAAGCAGGATCAAACCCCAATAGCTAGGCCGACTACAGAAAAATGGGCAATTCTGTCAAGGAAGACCCTTTCCAAGTCCCTTTTTCCATCTCTCCCAATCGCACATATATGACAATTGAGCCCAACACAACAGCGACAATCTTTTGAAAATCCTACAATACTGATCATCGAATTGAAGTTGTTCAAGTGGACAAACATGGAGGATACTTGCAACAATATAGCAAGACTTTGACTTGTCCAGCTTGACAGCCTGGGCCATGCTTGCTACAAAAACGTGCTCTTGTTTACTGTCTTTCGACGACGCCTAGCGAACCGCGAACGTCAAGGATGTTACATCGACCTCGCATTATGAAGGAATCCGAGAGGTAGACGGTAGATAATCGCAGTTTTGGGCAGGGGTTGCAGCTTCCGTTCTAATTGTATGAGCATGGAGTATTGGCTTCAAACCAAGGGCAGGAGCCTTACCAAGAAGATGGTGATGCAGGATGAACGTCTGACCTAAAGCCCTTTTGGAAGCTCATTGAGTGGCAATGGCAATCTTAGTTGTGCCTGAAAGGAGTTGTTGAAGCCTTCCTCAACGGTGAAGCGACTGACGGTAAAGCCCTGATCGATCGTGAAGTCCTTATTAATGATGTTCCCTTTTTGTAGCGGCGATGCACTTCTCATAAGAGCTCTCCCACTTAACGACTTGCGACGAGAATTGACGGTCGAGGCTTCATGTATGGCTGAAAATCCCAATGAAGTTGTCCTCCTAGGTTGAAGTGACTCCTCGATAACAAAGTCCTCCTCAGTTGTAGTTCTTTCGTCATGGTGATATTTACCTCAGCAATAGCACTCTTCCTCGCTGATATGGCCAAATGGTTCCAATGGCAATGGTGCGATTCTAAACCGTCTTCGCACTCCTTCACGGTAAGAGGATAGCTGAGGTGGATCATCGAACTTGTTGTCTAGGAATTACGCTTGTCCAAAGACCTCTCCAAACTGCCCAGAAGATCTTCTTCGCCACTTGGGAAACGTACGTCTTCATCCATAGATTCACCGCTGGGTACTTCCTTGGGTACATCAGGTTCAGTAAGACCTTCCAACGAGTTGTGGTCTGGGGGAAGCTCAGTGTTCACCAATGGCTCGTCTGTACTCGATAGATCTTCGACGGCGATGGCACTAGAAGCAGGTATCTGATCTAGTGCTGGCGCTAAGGATATGACTGTATCTTCTGCTGGTTCGACTTGAATCGTCGGAGCTATAGAGCCTTGGCCGGCAGCAGCTAACGGTAGATCTGGCGAGCTGGAGGGCTCTCTTTGAAGTGGCGCTGCGGATGCTGTAAGATCAAGTTCTAGTGCTTCGGCACCTCCGTCTGGCTCAGCACTTGGTGTAGGCTGCGGCCGCTTAGATGGTGAAATGGACAGAGAGCTTGGCGAAGGTGAGAGTTCTCCTTCCTCTCTATCACCATCGTCTCCCTCTTCGCCTTCCTCATCATCCTCACTAGCGTCTTCGCCGCCATCGTCGCCATCCTGTAGTACAGAGTCTTCTCTCATCTCCACGTCTTCTTTGGCGTTTCCTTGCCCATTCGCGATTTTGTCTTCACCAACGCCCAGCGTCACACTATCGGGCTTCCTGTTAACGCCCTGCATTGCGGTCACGGGTACGAAGCCAACCTTCTTCTTCCTGCCCCGGCCGGGGCCTTTGGGCTTCCTCTTCGGAGGTGGTGGTCTCCTCCGTGGAGGTGTCGGCAATACTTGATCTCCAGCAATCACAACACCTTCGGCATTTGCTACTCCAACACCGTCCACGACGGTGCCTGGTGCCAGCGCCTCGGTCGAAGCAGTCTCTTCCTCCACTATTTCTCCCTCAACGGTCTGGCCCTCAGGCACTAGGACATCCAGCACTGTGACATTTCCGGAAGCATCAATTTTTCTGACCTTTGTCTTCCTCATCTGGCCGGTGCTGCCAACCACCCCGGTGGCCCCGCTATAAACCGAGGGGAGGCCTTTCCTCCTCTTAGCCAGAAATTCGGGTTCCGGTCCCTCGAGATGTTTTGGCACGACCGCCCACCGCTTTGCGACGAAGCCTGTATCAATGTCTCCTTCAGCATCCTCTTCTTCTCCAGGCTCTTTCTCGTCCTCTAGCGGCGGAGGAGCGGCCTTGTTGACTTGGCCCATTCTCGCCGCTCTAAGCAGGGCTTGACTCATGGGAGAGTACAAATTCGCGTCTCTCGGCATGGGCAGCTCGGGCCATCCCACTTTACCTCTATTGTTGACACTTACGGTATCGCGTTGAGGTGCTGCGCTGACGGTGATTGGCGCTTTACGCCAATGGCGCACAGGCAGACCATCAAAGACATCATGATCGATTTGAGTCCGAGTGGAGCGGGCACCGACGCGATTATTCCGGTACTATTCGCGGTCAGCACCAGTCTTTCAGATTGCGACTTTGACAATACAGAAAGTAGAGGGTTGAAGTGATATGCCTCGTGATAAGGAGTCCTTAACGAAGGATACATTGTAATTCACGGGATCGACAGAGATAGAAAAGCGGCCTTTGGCTCGAGGGCTGACATGGAAAGCGAGAATCTGACTTACTGGAGCCATCGACCACGACCTAGGTTCAACGTGGAAGGAGCGACATCGAGAGTCTCAATTCGAGCGAAAAAAGAAAAAAGAAAAAAGGTTGTCGAGGAAGGCGACACTTTATACTGTACAAATACAATGCTCGATCGTCGCGTGGGCCGTAGGGCGGGGGTCGGAGAAAGGTTGAAGGTTTTGCCGGGCGAGCAGTCCTCGGCGCTTGTTAGTCACGTGACTCCCATAATGTCTCCCGTTGACAGTAAGGTATCGGTATCCTATAAACCAATATCAAGTACGGATTAATGGTCCCCTGGCAGATGAAATTGCACCTGCACAGTGTAATGGTCGCCGTTCACTGCCTTCCATCGCTTCGAAGGTGATCTACAACCTGCAGAAAAGCTGGGCGGCCGCTCCCTCTCCCCCCTCTCTCGGGTGGTCTGGACGCTTGAATGACGCCTCGCACTGCAAGTGTCCTAAAGGTGCGAGGAGGCTGTCGTCTACTCTACTGTGGCTGATTTCCATGTTTTTCTGTGTCATGTGCGTCACCTCTGCCTTATCATCATCGGCGTCTACAGCCTTGTCCTCCTTCCATCCTTATGTCTGCCTGTCCTCGCCCTTGTTTCTCCCATCTTATGCCACCCCCGCTCTCCTCGGCCTGAATGTCCATCTGTTTTTCAATCCTTCTATGCAGAAAATAAACACTCGACATGGGTCCACATTTCAGGGACGACTCAATATGGGAGCTCGGTCCGATAGCCTCAAGGACTGAATCACCCCTGCCCGCGGATAGAAGGCATTCATCGTCTGCCAGTACTTCCTCAGCGTCGACAGAGAACCCACCGGGCACCCCAAATTCAAATGGATCGCGCGGCCGAAGAACACGACCTTCGGTGTCGTCAGCCCAGTCAAAGCTCCCCACTGTACGCGAACAGCGGGACCAGCAGAGAGCCCTGTCCTTGGACGTCGGACCTAGCCAAGAAGGCCCACCGCGACTGGCCTCGGACGAGACTGTAGTAAGCTCTAATCACGTCTTGACGAATTTCGAAAGGGTGGCTGCACGGAATCATGAGGGAGAAGTATTAAGGCAGAAACAGCTGCAAAGATACAACACCGAAAACAATCGGCAACAAAGTGTCTACGAGCGCCTGAAGAGATGGGCCGACACGGAGTTTAGAGACATCAAGCACGTCATGCTATCATTGGCTTTAGACAGCTATAAAAGAGAGCCCCTTCCAAGGATGGAGGAGCTCGTCAAACTTGCTCATCATTATTACCCGCCGCGAGGCCAGCTGAAGGTACAAGTATGTGATTTTGGCGAAGGTCGTGCCGAGCACAAGGAGATTACGCTCGGAGAGGTCGAGGAGTGTTGGCAGCAAAAGCCGGAGTGGGCCGACGTCCGCTGGATACATGCTCCACTTGGACTTGGACTCACCCATTCCTCTATTGAAGACATATTCCTCCACGATGGTTCTTCTGGTAGAGCATTTGAGAAAGCGGGCAGGAGCGGTTGGCCGTACCTGGAGACCGAGATCCTGAATTTCCGAAGTGAGGGCAACTTCCAAGAGATGCGAGATGTCTACGTACTGCTCAAGAACCTGGATGATCTGCGAGAAAGCCTCGATGAAAGCATCTGGAACGGCGATAAGAATGCAAGTCTTCAGTCTGACATTGACTGGAGAGCTGACCATCTTGGGACCAAGGTGAATTATTGGAATATGGTGGACTCCGACATGCCCTGGCAACTCAGCGAGGGTCTTTGCATGGGGGGGATGGGACCCACGTCAGGACTTAAGCCAGTTGTCCGCCACATTGACAGGCAAGCGATCTCGCAACACCCTTTCTACAGAACGTCTCAACTAGTCAGGAACCCTCTCCGGTGCTTCCACAGAAGCGATGGGTTCTTATTGACACTCTCGCCCATGGCCGGAGTAAACTATTTAGATAAGAACTTTTCCAAGCACATCGCTGAGCCTATCGACGCCATGTGGGATAATGAGAACGCCTCAGCTATAGGCCACGTATTCCGCGCTTTTGCCGACCAAGGCTCGAGTACCTGGCACAGACGGACCATAGAGTGGTTCGTAACATACCTCATAACGGAAGTGGGTGTCACCCCTCATCACCTGCGTGCAGGTTGCAGTGCGCCGGCGGTCGAGGAAGCGTATTCTTCCGTCATCCAGGACCTTAAACGAAGACGATACGAACCATGGAGAAAGGACGAGACCGTCAAGCTAGTTCGTGATTACCTCGCCTGTATTGACGAGCTTACCACTATCAAGCTTTCTTTACAGAAGAAGCTCGGGCTGTTCAAGGGTCTGCAGGAGGATGTCAACAAGTTCGAGACGGACGATATCCTAGCACAGAAGCAGCCGGACAACCCCCTGGGTGAAAGCTGTGAAGACCGTGTGGCATTTGCTCTGAATATGGTCAAAGAGCAGCATGACTGTTTCGAGAGGCTGTTGATTGACTGCAAGCAATCAATGGACGCTGTATGCTTTCAGTTGCCTTCTTCCCTCCAGCGTAATCTCACTGACCCACCCTCCAGCTGTTCCAACTGCGCTCCATTGAGCAAAACGAACTCGCCATCGTCTCCGACTCCCAGAACAAAGCTATCCTCATCTTCACTGGCGTCACCATCGTGTTTCTGCCCCTCTCTTTCTTCACTTCTTACTACGGCATGAACCTCGCAGGCATCGCTACTACCAACAAGGACGAAGGCTGGTTTTGGAAGATTTGTGGGACTGCCGCTTTCCTTATTGTACTCGTCGTGGTAATGGGGGCTTTCAGGCATCGGTTGAAGAGTACGTTTAGCAGGAGGAGGATGAAGTATACGAATGTGGTGTGAAAAAGGGATTTTACCAAGGGCTATGGCACCCCAGAAAAGAACTCGTCTCAGGCAACGCCAAACGTCCTATAGCTACCACCCTTGGAGTTGCTGCAGCATCCAATGGAGCGCTTTGCTGGAGCGTTGAAATCACAGAGGCCGGATTTTCGGTGTTGATCGGAAAGCTTTCCACGTACCAAAGGGCCCAATGGGATCGAAACGGTGAGAAACACCCTATTACGATTTGCTCGACAGCGACTAGATACGACGTACTCAATCGTTCTGCGGTAGCTACACACCTTCACCCTAACGACTGCTCTCTTAGTATACTTTCCCTAACTGCAACGTTGTTGGTTTCATGTTGAGGCGATCTTGAGGGTGTTTTAGATAGAATCGTTCGTTTATAACGCATTCTTGGGAATGACAAATGGCATGGTATGTTTGCGTGCTTTGTCTGATTTGGGAAGCGGGTGGAGTAGGCGCGTGGCTAATGATAGATGTTTGTTAACGTTTGAGTTTTTGGGGGCTTATATGATAGTATATATGTATAGGTACTGTAGAAATAATGACTGCTTGTTACTATATTAGGACTTTAGGCATGTCAAGGAGATATCCAGTTAGAATACGTAATTTGTGATATAACACGCCAGTTCCTCGCATAACGTTCTCAACTAAGGTAGGTATCGACTACTGTAAAAAGTGCTCCAGTAAACAACAACCGATAGTCAGGGGACATCAGACTCACTCAGGTACCAAACCAAGCCGGATGGGCAAGCCAGACAAGAAGCCCGTATGATGGATGACTTGATCGGTGTCATATGTTCCTCGTTGCCCAAAGCTCCTTATAGTACAGAACGTGCAGTTAAAACCCTTTATACTTTTTCTAGGAATCTCGTGTCTGATACTTTATCTGGGATATCCATGTGGTGACAGGTTGGTGTTCCCAGTCTCAGTTCGCCTGGTCATTGTCTTGTCGATATCCGCAAGGCCATCTTTCACAGGGTGATATTAGCTGATAGTCCTGGTGATCCTGCATATTTCGCCTGCAAAGCCTTCGTTTTTATTGCTCTAGGACCCTCACTCCTTTCTGCTCTTCCTCACCATCACCACTCTGCCAAATTCCGTAGCCTTCACTCAGCGACCTTGCATAATGTTTTGGTAGCTTTCACAATCATCCACTTGATACGGTAGAATCGAGGTAACGGATTAACTATCGACTACCGAAAATTGTGAAGAGCCCGAAATGGGATGCTTCGGTAAAGGCAACACCCACATTCGGACATGTCCCTTCCGAGGCCCTTCACAGCTCACATGTCTCACAGCTCTTCAAAGATGTTCCTCATGCTCCTCTTTTTTCCCATTGGATACGCCGCAGGGCTCTTCCCACTCGCCACCTCGCTCACCTCCTCGCTCACCTTTTCAGTCACCTTCCCGTTCCACATCTCAATGCCTCCCAAGTCATCACTTCCCCTCTCAGCCCACGTCCCCTCACCCATCCTCACAACCTCACCCAAAGCCTTCATCAATAACCCATTGTTCTTCCCCCCGCGTTTCCCTTCAATCTCACTCACCAAGCACACAAGCGACATCCGCAGACCCACCGCCAATCTCTCAACGCGCTCTCGGGTCCACTGTGAGGTTTTGCGTGCGGAAATCCGCACGGGTGTGAGAAGTGGGAGCCCCAGTGTCTTGCAGGCTTTCTTGGGCACGATTTTCGGCATTGTTGGTGAGTTGTCTCGAAGGGGGACGAAAATGGTGGAAAGGTAATGGAGGGCGAGGTAGGTGGCTTGGAGAGAGTCGAGGCGGAGGGTTGGTGCATTGGGAAAAATTTCGTGAAGAGCGGAGAGGGTTGGGTCGCCGGGCCTCGCCGGCGTAGAATTGTTAAAGCCGGTGCTGCACGGTGGCGATCCAGGTGCGGCGTTTGCTGGGTGGCTGCCTAGGGGACTAAAGCTGGAGTAGCCGCTGTAGGGGCCATTGACGGAAGGTTGGGAGAAAACTGGTGGATGTTTCTCGGAAGACGATAGGCGTATCGCTTGGATGCATGGAGAGCTTAGCTGGAGCCTCACTGCTGAAAAGCCAGAGGTGGATCGTTCGACCTCGTTAAGGACTCGTTCGATGGATTCATTGAGCGGACGGACGGAGGTACCCGTGGGGCTTGGGCGCTGAGAGGCAGTACTCAAGATAGGTGGGCTCGGAGAAGACCCATCCGTCAAGGATACCTCACTAGGTGATGCTGTTGGGATAAGTTGCAAAGTATCCTTGCTTTGTGGGGTTGCAAGGCATGAGCTCGGTGGGGTGATCGGATAGGAGGGTTGATCGTTGGGGACATCCAGATTATGTTTCTGCTTTTGTAGAGAATGCGGCGTTTCTGGCGGCGTGTATGGGCTGAAGGCTGATACAGGCTTTGGCGGTTGATCCGGAGTCGATGTTTTCGAGGAAAACTTGGAGTTTTGGCCTGCAACTGAGATCACTGATGGGCTGCCGTGGCTGCTCATGGTCTCTAAGTGCTGCCCAAAAATAAGCACAAATAGAATGGTACGTACTAATCGCTGTTGACCTCAGTAAAACTTACTGCATTTCCAACGTGTACTTTCGTCTGTGCTTGCTTGCTCCAGTATGCGTCACTGACCTGGTCGTCGTGGTCTGGGGCGATCCACAACCGGGGCTTGCTGCTGGATGCCTCCATGCTGTCAGGTTTGCTCTTTGGAGTTTGTCGACGCTTTGATGTTCCAAAGGTGTCTGTCCTCAATCGCGGCTTAGAGCGTGGTGGCACAGGACATTCATCGAGGTGTTGTGGGCGGTCTGTGCTCGATATTCCTCGAAAGCTGGGAGCATAATCATCGGCTGTTGTTGAGCAACCGATTGTATGTCTGAGTTCTCTAAATCCTGCTGTTCTATGGAGAGATTTGCTCTCCGGTGTCTGCAAATGTTCTCCATAAGACAGTCTTCGTCTAGGGGTAATTATCCGGCACCTGTCAACTGCGGACTCTAGAGTTACTCCTGGGTAGCCAATGCTGCTACCAAAACTGCTTTGTCGTCCAATTGGTTGCATTTCGTCCTCACAAGGAAAGCCCCTTTCGCTGGAGTCTAAGAATATGCCAAGCCCCTCACAAGTTGTCTGGGCTGGGGAAAATTCATATCTCTGGACGTCGTCGTATGGACAGGGATATTTATGACACGCATAGTCGAAGAAAATGGTTGCGCTCCCCTCAGAATCTTTATGATCTTCTCGATCACTCAGCTCTATAGGAGGAAGCAATTCTCTCGGCCCGCTCTGTTGCGGTACGGGGCTGAGTGCTGCTACAAGATTCGGAATATTTTGCACCTTGTATGGGAAATCATGATTCAAAGGTGCTATTGGGGCCTTCTGTTGCGAGGCCTCTAACGCTAGATCTCTGGTGGGAAAATGAGAATTGAGTTGAGGTGAAACATTTGGTTCTTCCAACTGTTGGTCCGAGCGAAATGCAGAAGTTGGGCCTGATGTGGAATTCCAATCCTGGACAAACTTCTTAGGTACATTTTGGTACGACAGGTCAAGGCAAGAGGAAGATGCAGGTCGTATCAGCAGAGAATAGCTGCGTTTATGGGTAAGTTCCCGCGAGAGGAAAAGGCTTTCATTCTGGGATTGCCCTTCGACCTGGATTGGTATGCCTCCGCAAATGCTTGACTGGTCGAAAGATGAAGAGAGTAGAGAAAGAGAAGGAGTCGAGTTGCTCCAGGCAACATGTGACCGAGCCATAGTGGAATGAAAATTTGGAAATTAATATTTGACCAGAATGAAGACCGTTATGAGACATCCTCCAAAATATGAGGAGGGCATTCCCATCCTTTTAGGACCGTGAACAACAAAGGGATGCACAGTGAACCACGAGGGAGACATCTTCACCCAAACATTCCTCAGGAACGCGGGGCTGTTCCGATCCAGGGTCTCCATGAGGGAAACTATTGACTGGTTATGCAAGGCACACATCAGTAATCGCAGAGTCGTCAGTTGGATCAAGGGATTCTGGCCCTTCAAGAGAGAACACCACACTGGCGGCCCTGGACAGAAGGACTGTCATATGTTGTGCGGCAATTGCGGCGGGTTAAGCACGCCTAAAGTAGGTACAGTACAGTACTGTGCCTTGCACAGCACATATGGATCGCAGAGCCGGCCCTAGTCACGTGATGACCTGGATCAACCGACAGTCGATATCTACCCACCGACCGTAACTACATACCAAGGTACTGACTGCTGTATTCATTCTCGCAAGACAATGCGCTTTGGTCTTCGTACCTGTTCGATTGTCTAGAGTACTCAGCATGGACCTCGGTCTACCTCATCGTATGCAACGAAGAGTGGTCGTCGAGTTCCGATCGTGCAATGTCACGCCATTTCCGCAACAACAGGGACGCCTCCATCAAAACCACCACTCCCTCACCATTTCTTCAAAGCAGAAACTGGGGACTTCAAGATGACAATGATGATAAGACTGCTCTGTTGGCTTGCTGGTCTCAGCGAGGGTTCAAATCACCTCATCGTTACAGACTACAGGAACAATTCGTCGCTTTGTCATTAATCAAGACTTTAGCGGCAAGCACGCAATTCCATCGCCTTTTTGGCAATTTCCAAAATGGCCCACAATGAATAATGCAGTGGTAGTGTTGTAAGGTACTTCCTATTAACTAGTGTGATCATTGCTCTCTGCTATCTCCTTCTCTTCAATCATCTCCACACCTCATCGAGCTCTCCTAACTGTCTTCCTGTCCGCACCAAAGCTTCTCAACCCCCCGAGCTGCCACATCCAGAAGCAAACGTCATTTCATATCATTCCTCCCTTGATTGACATCCATAGCGTGCAATATGCCTTCCAGGTCTTCTCCTATCTACGAGTCGGACAGTGTATCAAACCAAGATGTCGAATCTGGCTATGTTAGTGGAAGTGGAAGCGACTCGAGTACCCCTGATGTTCTATTCACAAAGAAACATTTGAACTTCCTAAACCGCCAATTGCAAAATTTGGAGCCTCAAGGTGCGGAATGCTTCTTTTCTGATCTTGGTATATCAGACTGACACATACTGTAGAGATATTACAATGGTGTATAGTTACATTCCCTTCGCTCTTCCAAACCACCGCGTTCGGACTCACCGGCCTGGTCACTCTTGACATGCTCTCGAAGATGAAGATCCCAAGACCACAGCTTGTCGATCTCATCTTCTTCGATACGCTCCACCACTTCCCTGAGACCATAGATTTGGTCGGCCGAGTACGCCAGCGATACCCTCTTGTCAATCTGCATATCTACAAGCCGCAGGGATTGGCAGCTCCAGAAGACTTTGCTCAGAAATATGGTGAAAAGCTTTGGGAAACTAATGACGAGCTGTACGATTGGGTAGCGAAGGTTGAACCCGCGCAGCGAGCCTACAGAGAATTGCAGGTTGATGCTGTCCTGACAGGCCGCCGGCGAAGCCAAGGGGGCAAACGAGGAGACATAGACATCATTGAGATCGACGAAGCCGGTCTCATCAAGATCAACCCTCTCGCAAACTGGAGCCTGAAACAGGTACAACAGTACGTTGACGAAAACAATGTCCCTTACAACGAGCTACTGGATCGCGGTTACAAGAGTGTGGGTGACTGGCATTCAACGCAACCAGTCAAAGAGGGCGATGATGAACGCGCTGGACGATGGAAGGGTCAAGAGAAAACAGAGTGTGGTATCCACAACCCCCGCTCGCAATTTGCCCAATACCTAAGAGAGCAGGAGCTGAAGAAGCATGAAGAGGAATTGCGACAAGCGCTGGAGTCACGCTTGGATATCTCATCATGACCTGTGATGTGGGATGAGTTTTGGTTTCTTGGAGGCATAGCGCGGTGTTTGGGAGATGATATTGCATGGATAGATGGTGCACGAGGATTGCTGGCTATGGCCATATCGCTCTTACAATGAATACTCAGATAGACAGCTTCACTGTGTTCAAGTAACAGCTTCTCGAGAATTGAGACGACTTTTCTTTACGGGCTTCTTAAGTGGTTGCAATTGTGCTTGCAATGACGGAATAGGTCACGTGGAACCAAAAACCCTAAAGCATCTATGTAAAGTACCTTGGAGCAAGACCTTGCACTCGGTGGAAGCGCGATAATGTCATCGTACGAAAGATCTTCAAGTACTCGTACAGCACTGACGTACCACTGCCGAGATTCTCCAACGGTTTTGCGCACACAATAAGCGATGTGCCCCCAAATCAATGATTTGGGGGTCTCTCCTTTGTTCGTCTACTGTATCCTCCGGACTGTTACGGTGGGAAGTCCGCCGAAGCCCGGGCAACTGGTGACTTAGATATTATTATATAGAGTACGAGCCTGTAGTCCCGTAAGATTTCTTTTACAAAAGTCGACCTGGCTGCTTCGTGCCTTCTGCCCTTCCCTCTCTACATAAATCAGATCGAACTGTCCATTCTTTGTGACTCTTGTTGCGCATCGTGAGCGTCTCTTCTAGCCATCTCTGCCATGGCCAATCCCCCACATGGCGGGGTCCTCAAGGATCTTCTCGCCCGCGACAACCCCAGGCGCCAGGAGCTCAAGAGTGAAGCCGAGAAACTACCAGCCATTGTGCTTACGGAGAGACAATTATGCGATCTGGAACTTATTATGAGCGGCGGCTTTTCGCCGGTAGAAGGTCTGTAATAGTACTTATTTGTTTGTTGTTCATGTACCTGATCGACTGTACCCTAATGCATGCACGATCATCTACGGGATAATATCACGCAATTGGAAACCAACCATCTCGTGATGGATAGGTGCTGACCTTGGGGGTTCCGTAGGATTCCTAAACGAGAAAGATTACAATGGGTTCGTTTTCCTTGACAATGGTCTGGTCGAGCTGATGCTTATCTTACGCCAGTGTGGTTGAAAACCTGCGCCTTGCCGATGGCAATCTCTTCAGCATGCCGATATGTCTCGATGTCTCAGAGCAAGTCATTCGAGAGACTGGAGTAAAGCCCGGCGCTCGGATCACTCTGAGAGACTTTCGCGATGATCGCAACCTAGCAATTATCACAGTCGACGATGTCTATAAGCCCAACAAGTCAGTCCCGATATGAAGAGTCATACATTGCAAGATCCCTAACATGGAAATAGAGAAAAGGAAGCTAAAGAGGTGTTTGGCGGAGATGACGAGCATCCAGCTGTCAAATACCTTCTTCAGACTGTTCAGCAGTACTACATTGGTGGAAAAGTGGATGCCATTAGCAGACTCAACCACTACGACTATGTCGCTCTTCGTTACACACCTGCCGAATTACGTGTTCACTTTGATAAACTTGGATGGTCACGAGTGGTTGCTTTCCAGACAAGGAATCCCATGCACCGAGCACACAGAGAATTAACAGTCCGAGCAGCTCGATCACGGCAAGCAAATGTGCTGATTCACCCGGTCGTCGGTCTCACCAAACCTGGAGATATCGACCACTTCACCCGTGTCCGCGTTTATCAAGCACTTCTTCCCCGGTACCCGAATGGCATGGCAGTCCTCGCGCTTCTACCCCTGGCGATGCGCATGGGTGGCCCCCGAGAGGCAATCTGGCATGCAATCATCCGCAAGAACCATGGTGCTACGCACTTCATCGTTGGCCGTGACCACGCAGGTCCAGGGAAGAACTCTGTTGGTGTGGACTTCTACGGGCCTTATGATGCACAACATGCTGTGGAGAAATATAGACAAGAACTCGGTATCGAAGTTGTGCCTTTCCAACAGATGATTTACCTACCAGATAGCGATGAATACAAGCCTGATAATGAGGTTGCATCCGGGATTCGCACTCTGAATATCAGTGGGACAGAATTACGCTCGCGTCTACGCTCCGGCCGCGATATCCCGGAATGGTTTTCGTATCCGGAAGTCGTGCGTGTACTACGAGAATCACACCCTCCACGGTACAAGCAAGGCTTCACAGTCTTCCTTACTGGCTACCAAAATAGCGGCAAAGATGCCGTAGCCCGCGCTTTGAACGTAACACTAAATCAGCAAGGAGGACGTCCAGTCTCATTACTCGTTGGCGATACTGTCCGTAGTGAGCTCTCATCCGAACTTGGCTTCTCAAGATCCGATCGCCACAAGAATATTCAGCGCATCGCCTTCGTAGCCGCCGAGTTGACCAAAGCGGGCGCTGCGGTGATAGCAGCCCCAATTGCACCGTTTGAGAATTCGCGCAAAGCTGCACGCGAGACAATCGCACAGTACGGCAGCTTCTACCTCGTGCATGTAGCTACAAGCCTGCAGTACAGCGAACGCACCGATAAGAAGGGCGTGTATGCGAAGGCAAGGAGAGGGGAAATCAAGGGGTTTACTGGGGTGGATGATCCGTATGAAGAGCCGACGAAGCCCGACCTTACGGTAGATGTGGAGACGACCAGTGTGCGGAGTATTGTGCATCAGATTGTGTTGCTGTTGGAAAGTGAGGGGTTGTTGGACATACTGTGAGGGATGGAGCTTTGAAACGGGATAGACAGAGAATCTGGCGAGAAGCACTCAGGACAGCTAGAGCGTTGAGATAGATGACAGCCTTCATGCATAAATACAAGGGCTCTATTGAATTGTCTATGCTTCTTTGGTACCTGTTCCCACTAAGGTCCTGTACTCCCAGATGTTCTCATTGCCGTAAGGGTCAAGCGCAGGCTTTCCACGGCTGCTGCTGCTGCCGTCCATCCCGCTCCGAAAGCGGTGGCGGCGGCGGCGGATAAAAGCAATCGCCGAGATGATCTACCATCTGAACTTTCTCAGCCATCCGTAGAGTCAATACTCTCTTTGGATGACTACTATTTGACGAGTCACCTGGAGATCAAGCCCACAGCCTACCAAAACCGGACACCCTCGTTGCTTGATCTGTAACAGCACTCTTGCCCCGCAAGCGTACCGAAGCTTCAGCGGAGCATGTCAATGACCGCACTGAAGGGAGACACCGCCTTTCAAGCACGATCACTGGTCTGTAGCACCTCTCTATGCTATTATCCTATACTAGACCATTTCTTCAAGCTACCCGTTCTATATCGAAGAGCTTCACTGAACGATCCACTTTTTCTTTCACGACCACTAAGCACCTCACAGTTCCGTTCCCTCCTCCGCCAATCCAGCCAATTCGCCGCTTACAATTTTCGCGAATACGCTAAGCGTAGGACTAAAGATGCATTCCGGGAGGCTGCGGCTGGGGGCGTAATGATGGAGGAGAGGAAAGCGCAGGAGCTGATAGAGAAGGGCTTGAAGGAGCTGCAGATGATGAAGGTGCGTCTACATTGTTCGGGACGAGGTCCGCGGGCAGGTGAAGATCAGGATGTTTGGAGGATTTGGGGGCGTAGGGATGCAAGAGTTTGACCTAGGCGAAGAGCGTGAAGCAGATTTGGGGGGGTTATTTTTCAGCTGGTGGGAAAACCATTGTTGCAAGGAGTCATGCTTATGCTTTTGGGGTCTACAGAGGCAAACCGTCGTAAGCCAATTCTATCAACTAGACAGGCTGGTCGTCGAGGGACAGAGAACTGTAAGCGGCCCCCTCCGCTTTCCCCTTCACTGTCAGTTGCAAATACCCAATTACAGCTGCTGACTTGGTGCTACATAGGGCAAACAAACGGGCAATGAAGGCGGCATAGTACGTGTCACGACGGAGTAACCTTTAATTCTGGTGTTGTGGCGTTGGAAGCATTGTCACGAATCTGTGTTGGAGACATCATCGAGGGTTTGGAGGGAACATTGTATGACGAAAGATCCGGTTACTCATGTAAATCTTAGGTGCTATTGGGATCTAACAACTCCACCAGCTCTCATCTCTACCTTTCTGTCCTTCTTCCACTATCATCAAACCTCCGCCTTTCATGCCCTAAAGCCTATAAGTCCGCAATTGTTTACGCAAACATAACCCCTTCTCTTCGTATCGCCTATCTCCTTAGCAAACCATCCATCCATCATCCTATTTCCCAAAACATCCCCTGCTTAAAATACCCCACAGCAAGGAAAAGCCCTTCAAACCATAGCCCCCCTTCACCCCCCCCTCTACGCAACCCTCATAATCCCCTCCCACCCCACTGGGCCCTCTTGGAGACCACCATGTCTCCATCTGACGCCAGTATATGAAAGTAGCAACACGCAAGCTAACAACCCCCATTCCAGCAACTTCAAACATAGGCGCAGATGTCGGCGTCTCGTTTGGAGTGGATGTACTGATGATGGCTGCGGATAGACTCCGAATCTTGTATCATTGCTCGGTAGGAACGATTACGATATCTGGGATAATAGGAAGAACTGAATTAGTCGATTCTGGGGACGGTGAGATGGTAGAATTCATATCAAATAACTGAACCTTCGCGCTTCATCATCCTCGTATCCCCTTATGGGAGGCAAATATACTGGGATAGTGTTCCATATCTGGAAACATAACCATCCGAGATTTGCACAAAGAATCCGGTCCGAAAAATCCGAAAAAATCACCCCTTCCCGCTACTGCTACTCGGAGAAATATATCCAATCCCGATTTCATCCGGCGATTCCAATCGTCCAGGGTATGGGGTTCCCTTGGATAGACAATGGCTCGAACAATTTGGACTATTCACCACTCATCGTCTAAACTCACACAAGTCAAGGCCGTCTCGATTTTAACCAACTGATTCGTATTCGAGTCATGGGTGACAAGAAAATGATGCATTCGTGGCCAACCTAAGATCAGCCCAGAAACTACGAGATAAGAGGTTTGAAATGCCTTTCAAAATTCCAGAGGCAGTACGAACGAGGGCGGAAATGACTCAAGAAATAGATACAGTTGTAAGACCGAAAGGATCTGTTGGACGGATCAGGACCCAACGCCAATCCACGACATGCATAACGGCCAGGCCCAAAAGAAACTCGAGAAAGAAGATAGATTACTCCTGGAATGACCGAGGTCAGACGCCAAAATCACAATGCCGTGGACATGCCGTGCGTGCAGAAAGAGAAAAAACCGAGATATATCCACAGTTCTTCTAATACCCCCTCACTCGACCTCATCCCTAACAACCCTAATCGTCTTCTCCCCATTTCCACGGCTCGACCTCCTCAAAGTAGTGACGACATTCTTCCGCACACTGGCTGCGTTCTTATTCATACTGTTTGTACCCTTCCGTATATTCGATGTATCCCTCTGCGTACTCAATGCGGCAGCTTTGCTGCTGTTCCCCTTGTCTGTGGTATTTTCTCCCTTGATACTCTTTGTCGTTTCTGGCTCTTCGACTTTGTTCTCGTTCATATTCTCCTCGCCTTTCTTCATGAATGTACCTGCAGACGAGCGTCGTCGACTGTAGGTTATGATAGTGTGCTTCTTGAATTTGTTGGGAGTGACTTCAGAGGTCGTCATCCGCTGCACTCCCCTCAAGGATCTCTCGGATACCCTTTTAACCAGCCCCTCATTCTGCATGGTCGATGACGCGAGGTTTTTGGATTTTGTCAAGCTCTCGCTTGCTTTCTCGCTCAACACCTTGACATAAGCATATCCTTTCTTTACCTTCTTTGGAATAGCCAGTTTTCTCTTTTTAGTTACGGTTTCGGTGACGGTCTCGACGACATCTTCAATAACCTGTTGAAACTTTCGCTTACCGCCAGTAGTAATGGGCTTCAAAGCGTCTTTAATCTCTTTCGGTTTGGGACCAAGTACTCCGCGGCAAGAGGCGGAGCCGCAGCGGCATTCTTGGACATTTTTGATGGAGTAGGGGTTGAAATTATAGTCGTACGTGAGTTCCTCTCCTGTCATGATACCCCTATCCCCGGCGAAAAGCGCCATGCGTGGTTTGCCGGCTACAGTCCATTTAATCATTTTGCAATTGGGTTCGCAGGAATGATTGATGAAGCGAGCTATAGATCCTCGGGTAGCGTCCAGAATCATGTGCTGGTCGAAGTCCATGAGATAGTAGCACTGTATATGATTAGCGTGTATGGCAAAATTGCCAATATAACTCACCTCAGCATTCTTGTATCGTTTGTTCATTCTATCATCACACTCATCCTGCGTTATTATCTCGCCTGTATACTCCACGATAATCTGGTTAGGTTCGAATGTACGATTGCTTCGCACTCCGTGTCCACGATCGACAGTCTTGATAACCTCGACGCCAATGTTATACTTGCCCCCTGTTTTAGTTCGTTCTCTCAATCCAGCGAAGGAACGGTTCGTGCAGTGTTGATCGCCAATATTACAATTACTGTCATCACACTCGTAAAACATAAAACGATTAAAACAATCCTCGTCACAGCCGCTCTCAGGCGTACATATACATGTCGATGCCTCGAGAGGTTTAGATTTCTTCCAAATCGCGGCGGCATCACCAATAAAGACATCTGAAGCTATGGTTAGTATGGCCAAAACCACGGTTATAGACACACATACTCTTATGGGTTTTCTTCCACTCTTCCGGTTTCGGCTGGTATGCTGGGAGTGGCGAGAACACATCAAACGGCAACTTGAAATCCCTTCCCATCTCGATCATCCTCTGCCCTGCAAACATCGGTAAAGGCAAGATCTTGCGCTGTTGGCCAGTGGATCGCCTGGTTGTTGCCATCTTCAGTTTATTCTTAGTCTCCGTAAGCCTCGGATCGAAGTCTGGATCTTGTCCTACGTAGAGCCCCTGTGAAAGCCAGTGTTTAGTTGCTGGGGTCTTTCCAACTTTACGCTCTAATTCTTGCGGAGAGGTATTCTTTGCTTTCAAGTCTGTCCCGTCTGAGAAACGTGCTCGCTTCTTGGAGGGTCCCTCTTCAAACCTCGGGATTTCAGCTTCCCTTGGCCTTAGGCTTGCCCTCCTCCCCCCTTTCAGAGCTTGTAGCTTTTCCATTCCAGTTTCAGAAGTCTCTCTTCCTCTTTTCCCAAGCACACTTTTAGTTCCATCAATCCCCTCTGACGCTTTCTCAAGGATCTCCAACCGGGTAGACTTCCGCCTCTTAGACTCTCGATTTGCTTCCATGGATTTCCTCAGATTCTCCCCAGGCATAGCACCTAACGTCCACTCCCGATCAAGCAGTTTCACACTCTCCTGCACAAGTCGTTCCTGAGCGTTGTTGATATCTACCAGAGTCTCATCGGAGATGTCAGGCCCATCTCCATCTGCCTTCCTCTTCCGATACCCGTGTTTGGCAGTACCAGAAAGTACGTTCTCATTGTAGCTGCCAATGCTGGACCGAATGTGTTGGAGGCGCTTGGAACTTCGCCCGCGTGTTGCTGCCTTTGGTGTCGCGTCGGTAGAAACGCTGGCCGCGTCTGTGTTGCTTGTTGCAGGTGTCAGAGAAGGAGTTGAATCGCTGGTAGAAGTATTGCGGGCGATACTAGGGGTAGAAGCAGAGTCCATTGACTGCGAACGCGTCATGGTTGTGTGCGAAGAGTATGACCTCTTTCCTAATTGTTGTAAAAAGGACAGCATTAGGTTTGGGTAATCAGAATGAACCAAAGTATTGGGGAAGAAATGCAAATGATAAATCAGAGGGTTCCCCAGCTGACAGAAGCTATGTCAAGGAAGTGGTCTGGTGGACAATTTCGAGGTTCACATGAGAATTGTGGGTTTGGTAAGATTTATGCTCGCGAGTGAGAGGCAGGTGCATCGGGGGGTTTGTTCTCAAAACAAAGCTTCTCAGCCAATCAATCTCCAGCTTGCTCATACCAAACATTCCAGTAGAGTCCAGTCGCTCCTCTCGGCTGCTACACATAGCTCCATTATATACAGGAAGTGTTGGTTCCAAATCCCAATAATTAGATATTATTATATGGTATCCGAGCCCCTTAACTGAAAGCCGCTCGCGGCCCAACCCATACCTACTAATGGGGTATATCAAAACGACGCAATTATTAGGCAAACGCTCCGACGCTCGTAATCGCTAAAGACAGCAATACCAGATCACGGACTTGTGACGGTCAATTAAAATAAGTGAAGGTAGATAAACATGTTCAACATCTTCACATGCCGATTCGGGCCTGCTTTACAGCAGTAGGTCCTTGAAAAGACGGTTTCGAGCCACCAACGTTCTGCATCTCTATCCCACCGTACTCATGGTTGGGAGACTGCCTCTTGCTTCTGCGCATTCCAAATCGCTGATCACCTGGCTCATACTTGTGCTTGAAGTGAAGAAAGGTTGGCGGTCTTGGCCGGAGAAGCACGACAATCCAGTTCTTGAGAAAATTCCCTTGGGTGAATGGCCTGTGCCGATCTTTCTTTAAGAACTTGTGAGAATTCAAATACTCCCGGGTCGTTTCTCCACGTGCCATCAAGTACAGATGGTATCCCCAGAGAGATGTTGGATATGGCGTAGCTAGAAGTCCATATATCATCATAGCAAAAGGTACCCTGCAGTAATCGATAGAATCACGGAAAGAGGTACCTTTCGCAGCCTGGTAACGTAGGCAGTGCCCAAGACTCGCAAAGGTGAGGAAGAAGCCAAGGATCGAGCCCGAGCTTACGAAAGCAACAAAATATCTATAATTCCGTCGGCCTACACAATTATTGATCCAAACACAATGGTGATCTTGGGTCTCTATGCAGTTGTCGCAGACTCGGCAGTGATGACAGCGTGGCGGCCGCCAGATGTTGCACGTTTTACAGTACTTGGTTGGGACATCCATCGCGGCAGTCGCGGTCCCAGATGACTTGATCATGGTCCATTTTGTAGTCGGCGGCCCCAACGTAAGTGGATCCTCAGAGTTCTTGGGCGGCTCCAGCGGGTGCAGATTCCGAGGTAATATCTTCGATGATATGTTAGCTGGAGAAACCGTATATTGGACAACATGGACGAACTTACCCCTGGATCTGTGACGGATGCATGTATGAAGGATGATATACAAATAAAGAAAAGGTACGCGAAAATGATTGTCAAGGCAGGTGACACGTCGTGCCATAGGTATGGTCCACTGATAATGATCAGTAGAAATCATTGTAAAGACCTAAACGCTATCACTTACGAATACGAAAGGAACAAGACTGAGGGTAGTACGACGAGGATTCCGGTAGCGACATTGATAGGCCTGTCTCGGGTGTTTTGCAATCTCCCTCCCCAGCAAAATACCGTATTGCCAGCAAAATACTGATAATTGACTCCAGATTGCGGCTTCAGGTCTGGATGCTGTTTCGATTGTCCAGGGTTGGGAGAAGATGTTGACGAAGATAAACGCTCGTGGCCCTGGTTATCGTCATGCATAGGGGTAACCCCTTTGGAGGGGTGGAAGAAGTTGGTTCGAAAAGACTTGGGTGATTTCTGCGTTGGGGACGATCCAGCATCGACTTGTTTATAATTCCTGGCAAGGTCTAGATTTCCTGGCCGCGGGTTCGAGTATCTATTGTGAAGTGGACTTTCACTATCTCCAATACTTCGAAGTGTAGCGTTGCCGGTCGGACTAGCAGTAGCCGTACCTCGATCTTCGGGTTCTGTAAATTCCGTGCCTCTCGAAGGTGGTGGAAAATCAGTGTCCTGGTGTACGACCGGACCTTGCTGCACTGTTGCATTAGATTCTAAGCTCTGTCTATTCGTATTGCTGCCAAATTCGCTTCCGTAATCTGGACGAGAAATGGGCGGCTGCTTAGCAGTGGGACGTCCTGCTCTTTGCGCTTGGAGACGCTGAGAACTCATCGGATGAAAGAAAGCGTGGGACGCCAACGAAGGTACATGTGTCTTGCTTGTCGAGTTTGTAGAGCTTTGAGGTCTGCTACTATTTGTAATCATCCCACCTGGTCCCCCAAATGCACCACCAGACCTCCAGCTTCCCATCAACGGTGAAGGAATATTTCGCCTTGATGGCGGTGTTTGAGTCCAGGACCTAGTTTGTGAAGACCTGGCGGAGGGGGGTCGCGCTATGTCATTGGAATGTCCTCGAGAATATGCTCCAGCCGCTGACCGTCTGCCACTTGCTGCGCCTTCGGTTCTAAAATCATCGCCATCTTCAGAGACGACATCGGCCATGTGCGAGGATATGATGCTCGGGGCTTGGTTCGAATCGGACGTAGGCAACGGTGTGGAGAAAGAGTTACTGGTGAGAGAATGGCTCAGGGACGCCATCGTTATGATTTTCAATCCAGTTTAGCACTCTCCAGTAATTGTCAGTTGTGCAGGAAGCGTCAACCAGGTGCATCTCGAGGCTAGACGGAAAGTGCCGATGTGCTAAAGGCACATTGGGGTAAGAGACCAGAGAAGGCGACGATTTGAATAGAGCATAACGAGGATATCTCGGATCAAGCGGTTATACAACAAATGAAGGGTCGTGCATCGCAAATATTGGAGAGTTCCAAGTGATGGATGAGGCGTTCATAGCAAATTACCCGGGACTAGGAATCAGCGCTTAACGTCGGTATCTTTGGCCATCTCGCGCTTCGCAACCGCTTCCGTCGTTAAAGCCAGGTATGGTACTGTACTGCACTGCATCTTAAAGCCTCCGGAAAAACCCAGAATATTACATCTATAAATACTTCTCTACTCTGAAAACCTTTGATCGGATTCAACATGTCGGCAGCAGCAGGACGTGTGGCAGGTAAGGTTGGCAGTGCCGCAGGAAAAGCTGCTGGAAAGGCCGCAGAAGCCGGCAACGGAAAGGGCAAAGAGAGCGTTTTGAAAAAGGGAGCGAAGAGGGATCCGGAGCTATATGTATGCCCCTGGTTCAATCATGTATTGATCAAGATCACGCCCTCACATTTATCTCCAGATCCTACTAGGGATCATGTCCGGCGCTTTTGGTCTCGTTGGGTACCATTTTGGTGGCTTTCTCCGAGACTCATATCACGTATCCCTTGGCCGCTAGACTAATATACTGCCAGGCCGTAAACCTACCTCGTCGTCCTCCGAAGCCCCTGTGAGTATAGCCGAAGGATCCATGCCTTGGCAAACTTCGAGCGCAAAGGGTAAGAATGCCGATGAGCACTTCAAATATCAGTACCACCCAGGTGGAGATAAGAACAAGGCCCCTAAGGATGCTCCAAGCGCTTTGCACAGCGTTATTGTTCCCGACGTGAGATTACCGAAGGTTTGTTCCTCTTCCAGCGTCGCAAGAGCCCAAGAATTACGACGTAACCTTAAGATCAACTGATGCCGGCGCAGAGGCTACATGACAAATATAATAAGTGGGGTAAGGATGGATACTAGACGAATGCATCACACTAGGAGAAGTTGGGGACACTTGGTCGCTGTAGGGTTACGATAAGCAGGATGTAAATAAGGATAACGGAAATTGGCGTTCTACGAATTTGATCAAAAGCTTTGACTTTCAAGGTTCCTCATAGCATATCGATACGACGTGATGATTAGAAATTTTAAGGAAAGGTGCAGATGAGTTGGGATCATGGAGTTAATTCCACACACAATAATGTATTCACGCTAGTAATACATGACATTAGGTTAAATCAAACACACAATCACTTAGTTGCCTCGTTGCCCTCGCTTCCAGGTTTTGGCTTTCCTTTATTCTTTTCCACCAACTTTTCCTTACTAATGTCGTCGTTCTCGCTTGCTGTGGCAGGATATTCGCGCCCATCATTTTCTGGAAGGTCCGCGGCCGTTTCAGGTATTCGATCTGCATCTGGATGAGGAGGCGCAAACCCTTCAGCACCGGCCGGGCCATCCGCGATTTCGTTCCCAGCGGCGTCAATGACCCTTGTCCTCGTCTCGTAGCGAGTCTGGAACGACACCTTGCCCTCCAATGAAGATACTTGCTCTTCGTTGAGAAGGTTCCCATCTTGATCTCGATACTCGACCTTTTCCTCACGCCTTATCGATGCCTCGTCGACTGATGGCTGTGGTGTAACATTCAGATTCTGGGACTTCCGTTCTTGCGCTTGTCCGTCAGCTGCCACTGCCGCTACAGGGGCCTCTGTCTGCGCAGCATCGCCTGCGTTCGGAGCCGAGATCGAGTACTGATCGAACTAGAGATGTTTGTTAATAGAGGCTTCACCAAGACTGGGTTCTTTTGTTGACCCACCGAAGTATGGAACGTGCTGCAATCAAAATCCCAGGTGTCGAAGAGCTTAACCTTGTTACACGCATCCTGAGTCCACATGTTGCCATAAGATAACGGGGCGTAGAGAGTAAACGCAACAATGCTGACAGCCAAGAAAACTGCGATACCACTCCTCCCAATGGCAGGTCTCTCCCTCAGCCCTAGGCTCGAAATCCGGTTCGTAGCAAAGTCGTATATTTGACACAAGGTAATGATTGCGAAATACAGGGCAGGGAAGTAATGATGCAGGAACAATTGACGTTGCATAAGGTAGAATGGGAAGTAGTGGAAGGCCCATCCCAGAACTGAAGTCCCAATTTCATAGTCAAAACGCTTGAAGTTAACATCATCATAGTCCTGGTAGCCTCGTTGCCAGCGGAGGACCGATAGGCTCTTGAAGATAACATAGGTGATGATAGCAAATGTGGAAGACCACCAAATCACCGGATTACCAATGAGGTAGATCTGGCGATGATCTTTTCCCCAGAAATTAATCCCGCGGCGGAGCATAGGCCATGATGGCGGCCTTGAATCCCAGGCGTGCGATTCTACTAAACCAGCGTTCGTGGTCCACATAACCTTTTGCAACTCCCAAAACTTGCCCAGGAAACCCGGATTCTTGTAGTTGACTTTCTCCGCATCGGGTCCGAGCATAGGATGCTCGTTCTGTTCCACATACCATATACTGTTAGGGAGAGTACCTTGTTTAGCGCAGGTGACTTCTTGCTGGTCGAAACCCCAATCTGGTAATTTAACTTTATGTGAGAAGAGAGCACATCCGGTCATGATGTGGACGAGTCTGAACTTCGACTCGATAGTGCGGACACGCGTCTTCGCAGCGGTTCCATCCGACATCGACTTGACAATCTCCACCCTGAAATAGTCATTCGCGTCACCCTCAAAACCCTCGTAGCCATAGGCAGATACTTCGTTTTGCCAATCGGCCTCGCTGACAGGTGGGCGGACATCGTGAGAATGAAGGCGGCGATCCGTGACAACATGGTACAATCGGAGGACGGTTCCATCCATGATTGGCACAGGTTCCATAGTATCCCAAGCTTTAAGACCCATTACGGGTCCGTCCAAGCCTTCGGGTTGAGTCTGATTCTCGAGCAGCCAGACATTGTTCTCATCCTTGTGCGGGTATAGAGTAATTTGCTGCTGCTTACTTCCGGTAGGGTACATGTGGTTATGCGAATGCAGATATCCTCCGTGTGTATTGTGATGGCGAAAACTGACACGACTACCTAACATTACGTCCGCAGGCACGTCCTGCATCGCCTTCGAATTCAATGTAGCCTGGAATTCAGAAGACATGAAGCCATCTCCATCGCCTGGATTGACAAGGCATACAAAGTGGATAGCGAATAAAGCCATGTAGAACGTAACAGGGATCATGACAAGACAGAAGAAACGGGCCAAGAAGTGCTTGAACCATAAACGCTACAGAGATCTCGTCAGACGAAATTTTGAATACAGCAATATAGGAGGTGGCTTACAGGCGTTACTGTCTTACTGTCCCCTAGGAGAACCCACAGTTGCAGGATTGTCAAGCTTCCAACCCAAGCAATAGTGAACAATCCGACCCATTTCACGCTGACTGTAGCCCCGAGACCAACACCTGTAGCAACCAGCCAGAACCACCAGCTGGGATCAAAGGCCTTAGAAGGGCCTTGCTCATGCTGGTTTGTGAAGCACGTCCAGGCCAGGGCAGTGAATGCGGTGAAAATAATCAAGGGTGAGTCCAGAAGTATCAGACGGGATTGGGTCAGCAGACCGTTCTCTACATATTTGATAAGTATAAGGCAATAAGTTTCTGATTAATTTCATACCAAATATTACAAGCCCAGCACCCATTGCAGCGGTCATAGTCCTACATCCGGTAGCTTTGAGCGTGAGGAATATTGTAGGTACAGTCATGACCCCCATTAGAGCTGGGAGCAATCTCATAGCCACGTAAGGAACACCAGGTTCGACATAGTCTTTCCCAATGTCTTTGAAATCAAACTCCCCATCGAATCCGGCAAGCCACCCAGCAAGTGTGAGAAGGAGCTTGGCGAGCGGGGGATGTACGTCCATGAAGAATTTGCCCTTGATATACTTAGATGCAAAGCCGCCAAAGCTATAAAGGTTAGTGAGTCTCGATTTTTGGATTGATTGTAGGGCGCGGTCTGAAGCTTACTGGACTTCATCGAAGACGACGCTGTTAGGTTGGTATATTCTGAACAGACGCACCAGAGCTGCAACCGCGGTCAGGAAGCCCAGAAGCTGAAAATCAGACCCAGGCAATAGGAAGATGTCATGGTCAGTAACTCCGTGGGACGTATAATCTGTAGGCTTGTCGTTTGTTAATTGATTCGCACCGTTGGGCGATCGCACAACACCTTTCTGCTTTTCAGCTTGGTATGCTGGTGATGACCGTCTCGCAGCCATATTGTGGGTTTTGGAGCTGGAGGAATTTGGTTGCATAGGAGTATGCCGTAGCGTTGAGTGAGCTCTTACCCGCACCCCTGTGTCTGAGTATTAAGATAGTATAAAAAGGACTGTGATAAGGACTGTGAGAAAGGTCTTGGAGAAATCACGGCATGCTGCAAAACAAGGAGGCTGAACAACTTGTGCAGCGCTGGACAATGGTGGTAGAGGAGGAAGATGATTTCTCCTTTCCCATGCGGCGCTTGATAACACGAAGCCCCAAACTTCAGCCGCAGCCTCGGAGTAAGGATGAGCAACTAGCGTGCCAAGACACTAGTGGCATCCCTTCATCGGGGTTGTCTACTTACTTGTCTACCTTCAAGTATTCCGTACTCCGTACTTATCTGATATCTGAGGAGTTGAACATGCAGATAGAACCAACCACCCCCGCCCCCCGCCCCTCGTCCTACAACTCGTTTACCCGATTCGAAAACAGTCGTTAAGCGGCAAGGCTTCCCTAAGCATCTAGCTGACTACTCTAAAGAAGCCAATCACCACGAACACCCTCGAGGATTGTGGCGGTAACATTTTCGTTGCATGACATAGACGCATAGGCGACTACCAACGTGAACCTTGGGGTTTATCCAAATGGCACCGTCCGCAACCAACATCAACATTGATAGTTCTGCTATTCCCACACTACCTGACGAAGTTAGCAAGCCACCCGCAGGAGTCGTATTGCCTCCAAGGGATATCCGAGCCATCGTTGAGAAGACCGCCGGCTACGTAGCACGTAATGGTGCTGTGTTCGAAGACAGAATCAGAGAGAAAGAGAAGCATAACCCGAAGTTTTCATTCCTAAGCATCAACGATGCGTATAACGCTTTCTACACATGGCGACTGCTGGAGATAAAGGAGGGACGAGGCACTGCGGTCTCCGCTGGAAGAGTGGGAGAAGCTGCACCAATTGCGGAGCCTGAAATACCACAAGGTCCTGCGGCGCCGCCAGAGTTCCACTTCTCCGCTCGAATGCCAAATATTAGCGCTCAGGATTTAGAGGTCGTCAAGTTAACTGCATTGTTCGTTGCGAAGAATGGGAGATCTTTCATGACTACTCTTTCACAGAAGGAAACCAGGAATTATCAATTCGATTTTCTACGACCTCAGCACAGTCTCTATCAATTCTTTAGTCGCTTAGTAGATCAATACACTCTGTTACTACAGGCTGCTAGTGTTGAAGCGGAGAAAGCACAAAGAGCTCGGATGCTGGACTTAGAGAAAAACGCGAAAGACCGATTCAATGTTTTAGAGAGAGCAAAGAAGAGGGCAGAGTGGGTAAAATTCCAAGAGGAGCAGAAACAGAAGAAGGAGGAAGAGGTGGAGAAGGAGAAGCTAGAGTACGCGCAAATCGACTGGCACGACTTCGTCGTTGTGGAAACAGTCCTTTTTGAAGAAGCGGATGACCAGGCGGATCTACCTCCTCCAACCTCATTAAATGATCTACAGTCCGCCTCATTAGAGCAAAAAGCAGCCATGTCCTTACAACCCCACGACCGACGAATTGAAGAAGCAATGCCCACGGGCGAAGATTACTCCCTCTTTTATAACCAGCAACAATCCTATCCCATGCCACCACCGCCCGCCCCAGTGGCCTTCAACAACACCTACAATTCGCAACCGCAAGCAATGGACTACCAAATGGCTTCACAGCCCTCCTTAACCGCTCAAGAAGATGAAGAAGAACGCGCCATTGCCGAACGTACCGAAGCTCGGGAACGTGCCCAAGCCGCCCAAGCCGCAGCTAAAGGCAGCGCGAGCCAACCCATGCGTATCAGAAACGATTACGTGCCTCGCGCACAGGCCAAAAGACAGAACGTAGCAACGGCATTGTGTCCAAACTGTAAACAACAGATTGCCTATGAAGAGTTAGATCAACACATGAGAAGTCTGTCCCCTCCCCATCCCCATCTACAATCCCAAATCTTCAACCAACTAACTATTACAGTCGAACTCCTTGATCCCCGCTGGAAAGAACAACGCGCCAAATCCGACCTCCGCCAATCCACCACCAACCTCTCCACCTCGGACGTGGCCGCCAATCTCAAACGCCTGGCGTCCCAGCGCAGCGACGTCTTTGACGGGGTAACGGGCCAGCCGGTCATCAGCGAGGAGGAGGCGGCGCGGAGGAAGAAGGCGGCGACGAGCTATGATGGGCAATTGGAAAAGGGCAAGGATTTGGAGAGGATGCAGGGGATGAATATCGAAGAGCAGATACGGCAAATCCATCAGAAGTTCAAGTCGTAACGGTGTGGTGGGAGGGGGTTGGTCTCGGCCCTTGTTGTTGTTGTTGTTGTTGTTGTGATGATTTGTAATCAGTACGAGAAACGTTATACCCGAGGCCAATGCGCTATCATCCACCTCTCACACTTGGTTGAACAAAGTGTAGGCGAAGAGGGCTCCTCGGCGAGATAAGTCATCGACGACTCCGTGCTTCGGTAGCCATGAGCGTTCCCTTGAAGGCGATTTATCCATGTCGACCATAGGATGTTTGAATAAATCACCCTCTCGATATTGGAAAGTAGGTAGTTGGAAAGACTGCCGGAATACTAGTTTCACATAGATACCCAATTAGACGACTAGAAATTCCGAGTTGTCATATACATCAACTGAGTAGAGAAGAGGCCAAAGTAATCAGATCAACGAAAAGTCAAGCAGTGAAGTAGTCATGTATTGCATGTCATAATACACAAAACACATGTTACTCTATTCCATTATGACTACGTTAGCAGCGACGGTAGAATCGATGCTCGTCTCTCATCCCTACGTGGAGCCTGATCCGTGCCTCATGATCCATTCTCCTTCCCCTGTTCTCACTCCCCTAATGCTGGCAGTAAGAATGCCGCGTGATGAAGGAAATCTCGACTCAGCAATCGTAGCCAGGTGCTAAGGGGGCATTGCCTGATCCAAAAATGGTAGATGAGATATGTGCTGAAAAGGATGTTCGCGTAGATGGATTGAAGTCTTCCTTCGGTGGTCGCAAGAAAAATCTAGTGGATGTTCTAGAAATCGAAAGCACCGGGAATGGTGACAGATAGTCTCTGCTCACTATTGGGTTTAGCCAGGTCAGGGCGTATGGTGTTCAGTGGTGGAAGTTTGTCGCTGGCGGAAGGAGTATTGTGAGCAGACAGGGGAGCTTTATTACTGAGCGAATCTTCCAAATTACTTTGAATATGCTTCGCTATCAATTCGTCATTCACAAGGGAAAACCCCTTTTTGGACTCGCCAGATTCCACGGGGTCGACGGGCGTCTCTTGAGGGTCGTCGAGTTTGGACCCATCTTCACGTCGCGGAAAGGGTGTATTGCCTACTAAGGCGTGTTTCGCATGCGAAACAAAAGGATCTGCGCTTTCCCGGGGTGCGAGCTTTTGCATGTTAAGGCCTCCATTATTCGGGGTAGTAGTCTGTTCTGCAGCACTCGAGCTGACCTCCGCTCCTTCAACCGAGCTCCGCGGGGAGTCCCGAGCGCGTACAAATGCTGGGATCACGCCTCCCCCTACCCTGGCCCAGAACATATGCTCCCGAAGACGCACACTTTCCTCCCAAGCAAGCGCCTCGGCTTCGACGCCGTTTGCCCGCCAATGCCCATCCTTGACCATTCTTAGGAAGCCAAGGAAATCACAAGATGCTCGCATGCGATTGAGGCAATAGTTGCACAAAGGATATCTTTGGGCGTTTTCGTTGTCACTGGTCTTGAACCGATGGCTTCTAGCGTATTCATCGCTTTTCCTATTCTCTCCGCAAAGAGAACAAGAGCTAATGCAAAGCCTTGGTACAGTTGGCGTAGGCTCGATGACCAGGCTTCCCTCGGACATGCTGTTGATTACTGTTCTTCGAGCAAGCCACGATAGGCCAGGGGCGGCATCAAGACGTAGAGTAGGTTCGATATCCTCTGTTAGTACTCGCTTGTAGAAACGTGTTTCTTTCAGTAGCACACTATTGAAAGATACATCGCGTGAGGAAACACTCGAGTTTGAGGAGGAAGGAGTAATAGGGGTTGATTGGTAAGTTCCAGAAGTCGACAGTGAAGAATTCGAGCCGTTCGATGGCATTTGGCTAGTTGGCTGCGATTGCTCGCGGTTGGAAAGGTTTCCCAGGCCCACTACACCAAGGCCACCATAAGTGCCACTTGTTACACGGCTTGAAGGTTTGCGTGATGTTTGAAGAAGTAAGTAAAAGTCATCGTACGCAGGAAGATCGTTTCGCAAAACCGGATGCAGCAGATGGGTGAAGCTTGTAGGTGGTGCGGGTGGTATCTCATCTCCGCCGGGCGTGGTGGGGGATAAATGCAAAGCATCAAATATCCTGTTCAGGTGCTCATGTGTTCCTAGGCCGGGGGTCGAGGGAGCTGTTGACTCGTTCATATTTGATTCGGGCTCGCCTCGCTCAGAGGACATTTGCTGCATCACGCTCTTGAGTTCAGCAAGTTGCTCTTGATGGGACGCCAGAAGTAACTCGGTATCGTTTAGCTGAGCTCGAACTTGCTCGTTACGCTTCTCTGCAAGTTCACGTTCTTTTCGCGCAGCTGAAACCATCTAGTCAAGGTCAGCAAAACCTTCAGCTACAAACAAACTCAGGCGTACCTCATTCGCTTCCTCGAATAATGCGGTCGTCAGGGTCTCCAACTCCTGCTCGATCCCTTTCTTATCCTTCTCCACGACGCCTCTCCGCTTCCTCTCATCGGCCAAACTTGCCATGAGCTTTACGGTCTTGTCTTCCACGTCCTGCTGCTTGACGAGCACGCCATTGGCGACCATAGTTCTATAGTCGTGTACTTCGCTTTCCAATTGCCGCACACGCTCTTGAGACGAATCTAGTTCATGTCGCGTTTCCGAAAGAGTGTCATCAAGGCTTGTTTGGTGGTTTATCGCACTGATGAGCTTATTACTTAATGTAGCTACCTCGCTGTCCAGGTCCGGATGATGTGGGGACTTCGAATTAGTTCTAGACAGTCCGGAGGAGGCAAGCGGACTTCGAGGATCTGGCAAAGTGCTAAGCTCGTCTGAGGTAGCTGACCGCGTTCGAGAAACCGGGAGCCCCGGCGCCATTGTCACAGCTGCCATGTTGTCCGACGAAAGATGAGCTACAGATATCAGCTCCCACTCTGGAAACTCTGGGTGTGAAGGCTCGATTTTATAAGCAGGAGCGTCCGGCTAGCGAAGTCGTGGAAGAATTATGGGAACCGGCATCGGTGATGAGGATTTTGACAAGAAAGCATTCACTCAGAAGTGTCAAAATGTTGAGCGTTCTCCTCGCGCAGATAGAGTGACATGCAGTCCACAAGCTCAAATCATATGACGGTGGGATCGGCGATAGAGCTGCTACTTCGCCGCTCAGGCTAAAGAAACAAACATGGCGGGATTTTCCTGGAAATCGTTACTCATTGGGGTACCGCAGAAACCCCGTACAAGGCGCACAGTCTCCGTGTCGTGGTGTATCAGATCGATTCTGGGTGAATTGGCAAAGCAAGGTAGAGGCAAGCTGAGAAAGAAGGAAACGGTCTGCGAGAAGCAGAAAGTGTACGGACACGACGGAGGACCGGCATTGTGGATCCGCGTAGGATTCCGCTTATGTAATGAAGCTAAGAAAGCGGTACCTTCCTGCGTAGTCACCCGTGAACTTAGCCAATCAAAGGGCCCGAAGTGAGCAAGGATAGTTCTATGTAGAGAGGGAGAGTCGTACAGAACTCCTTTTTCGTACGCCCGCTATAGCCGGCATCAAATACCTAGGTATGATCGTAGTTTTGTTTGTTTAGTAGTACTCTCCGTACCCAGCTACCTACGTACTTGCCCAACTCACCATAGCTATCTCGTAGAATGTTGGAGTATGGTACCGTACCTATCCTCGCTAAGAGGGCTGACTCGCTGCAGATAGACGGCACGAAATCGATTATTAAGGCCATCAATGCACGATATCTATAATATGTGCCATGTACCTCTTTCCCGCCTGCTTTACACTGCATCGCTGTTGCACAAACACTCCTTGAATAACGCCTCACGGTATTCGTTATCAGATGGTAATAAGAGCATAGAGCTTGGACTGTCTATGCGGAGATTTGTCTTGTAAATGCGCTCAAATCACACAACAGCGCGAAGTAAAAACCTGCTACGTACTCCGTACTGCCCTGACTCGTAGGCTGGAACACCGGAGATGGTTCAACTCAGTACGTTCATAGACAGCAATCCTTCAGGTTGGGATTAGATGAATGTGAACAATAATTAATCACTTTGGTTTGCAGAAAATGCCTCGTTCTTGACGACACATCGACATCGTAAAAGTGTCGAGGAACAAAGGGAAACTTTAAGCGAACAGTCCGGCTGCCCTTAGCGTTGAATACGCTATGGAAATTGTACTTCTCATCAGAAAAGCAAGCAAACCATGTCCGATGCAGACTTAGAAGAAGTAGGGTTCCAAGACCGTCTCCCCATGTACCATACCCTAACTCACCCTTGTCAAGATCAGAAAAGGGCGTTTAGCGCAGCTTCAGCAGCAAAGCGGGGCAGCTGGAGGGGGCGGAGGAGGACAAGAAGAACAGCGGAAGTAAGTATGGCTGCTCCGTCTTTTCGTGTTGCAAGCATCTCTGCTAATGATTGCATGCAGGCAGCAAGAATGTAGGTTATTTTTCATTCTACCAACCCTGGCTTGACTGCAAGCTCGCTCATTTCGCCCATAGCTGATGCACGAAATTCCATCCTTTCACAAATCTTGCTTCCCGAGGCAGCCGATCGTCTCGGGCGTATCCGGCTCGTGAAAGAATCCCGCGCTACAGATGTAGAGAATCGGTTGATCATGTTAGCCAGATCGGGGCAGCTGAGATCCAAGGTCACGGAAGAACAGCTGAAAGAACTATTGGGGGCAGTGGCGGAAAACAGCGAGAAAGAGGTGGGCAAGATAACGGTGAGTAGGAGGAAGGGGGGCTGGGATGATGATGATGATTTGCTGGATTTGTGAGGGGCAGGAAATAGAATGAGCCAAGTCTTGATGAAATCCGAAAGGAGTTGGCGGACCCGGATGTCTCCTCAAGCGCAGTTCATGGCGTCTTGGGCATGCTACCGGTTCTCCTTATGATGTCCATCGATGAAGGTTTAAGGCTAGGGAAACTGCAGAGAAGAATGTAGTCTAGTTATTCTCCGCCTCTGCGAACTTCTGCCAGACACTAGTCCGCCATCAAACCACTCATCCGCTCTCTTTTCTCTTTAGCTGCTATCCTTTGCTCCTTCAAGTCCTTCCTTACTCCTCTCAAGTCCGGTGGGCGCTCAATTCCTAGCTCCCTCCTCAAGCTATCCACATTCCTTTCCAAATTCTCTTCCCAGTAAATGTTGATTATATCCTGGCTCTTGAGTCCATTCTTTAGAGCCCATGGAAGATAGGTACTCCAGAATCTTGATCGTTCTGCTGGCTTCAGTCTAGTTACAGCGAACGTGCTCAATCCGGTCATGGGCAATAGAGTGTTAGCGAATTCGAACGCCTTTAACGCAACCTCACCCTCCACCATGACTGGCAAACCGGTAATGGCATGATAGAAATCATGGCACTCTCGATACCGCTGCATGACATATGCGCATTCCTCATTATCTATATATTTGACGCTGTCCCTGGTATCAGGGCTTACTCCTTCACGATCCAGCCACGCGACGTAAGCTCGGCCCACACTTTCCTGTGGCAAGCCATGCAGATGAGCCACTGAAACTGTTTGAGATGTGATCCTTGGGCGATCACGCAATATGCGCCGGCCAGTTGGGGAAGATAGCATTGCATCGCGTAGCCGGTAGATAAAATAAGGTGTAGCAGTTGTTTCTCCAAGGGTTGCTATCAAGTCTGCACTTCACCTTTAGTCCTTGGACAGTAATTTTCCTTATGTAGTGGGAGCTTGCCTCCCCTTCGTGGATTAAGCAAAGACATAACGGCGGATCCAGCCGCAAGTGCGGTTCGCTCGCCGAAGTTGAGAGGGACATGGCCTTCATAATTTGGCGCTGGCCGGTTTAGGACAGAGAATGGCCTTTTGGAGCTGGTAGCTTTGGCTCTAAATGAAGGAGGTAGTTGTAGAACCCTTTTAAAGGGCACTGAACCCGGCGACATAGATAATGGTTTTCTTCGTCATGAAGGAACTCGGAGTACCCATTTTAGCCGCGAATCTGTCGCTTATCCAATAGCCGCGCATTATCATAGTTGGGAAGAATACAGACCATTCTAGTATGGAATCCTACTTCATTCAATGATCAATATTACACCGGCTGGACATGAGCATGAGCTCTTCACATCGTGGGCGAAAGAGCGCGGAGTCCAGATATCTGGCGTTGGACCAGCCAAGATCACAGGGCGTGGCTTAGGCATGGTTGCACTTACGAGAATTGAGGTACCTATTATGTCTCGATGCTGATATTTGCAGCCGGCTGAATCGCCTACCAGGCCGGTGAAGAACTCATAAGGGTGCCAGCTTCTGCTCTTCTTACCATAGAATCAATTTCGCCAGAATTTCGAGATCTACACAGTTGCAAAGGCCTTACGGTTCATGGACTGCTAGCCTCCTTCCTTGCTTTTGGTGCCGATCAGATGCTGCCTTATGCACCATGGAAAGCTACGTGGCCTTCTCTCGCAGACTTTCAGGGCTCAATGCCTATCTTATGGCCCCTGGAACTAAGAGAATCTCTTCTTTGCAGGCGAAGGGATGGAACTTCCACGGCAAATTTCTTCCCGCTGCCGCCCGCTATTGGGTGCCGGTGGGCTACATCTGCCGCAGGCGCTGCGCAGCCACCCAATCCTAGTCTTCTATGGAAGCAGGATGAGAGGTTGGAGAGAGATTGGGCCATCGTGTCCAAGATCTTGCCTGAATCGGCTCACAAAAGGTACGCCGCTTACGCCACAATGTGGCTTTTGGTCAATACACGTTCCTTTTATTACGAGCTTCCAGATGCCAAGGTTCAGCCAGCTCGAGAAGATCGAATGGTTCTTTGCCCTTTTGTAGATTACTTCAATCATGCCGATCAAGGGTGCGATGTGTCTTTTAATGAAACCGGATTCACTGTCACTAGCGGTAGAAGTTACGGTAGTGCATTGTCATAGTGGTAGAATAGATGTGGCGGAAACTGACGAATTGCAGATGTTGGCGAAGAGATATTCACATCATATGGCAGCCACAGCAATGATTTTCTGTTAGTTGAATGTACGTAATAAAATGCTGAGGGATCTTCGAATACTTACATACACGCCAATGAAAGATGGATTTATCCTCGAGACCAACAAGTGGGACTCCCTACCCATTGACGATCTACTTCTGCCCGCGATCAAAGCGCCCCTGAAGCACCGCTTGGAGACCGAAGGCTATCTTGGGTAACACAAACCCCGTACGCATCCAACAAAGAATCTAACTTTGCCCTTAAGAAACTACGCCCTCAGTGCCGAAGGCCTCTGTCATCGCACCCAAGTAGCCGTCCGAACTCAGACCCTCAATTATCGGAACTGGAAGAGATATGTGGCCGGCCTTGAAGTGGACGATCCAAACGATAAGGTCAAGGCAGACGCATTTATGTTGTCCCGGATTTTGGAGGTGTATCATACTGAAGCTGAACACGCCCTAGCTTGCTTGACCGAGCTTGGACATGAGATAGGGCAGGAACGTTGGGAAGTGCTGATGAAGAGGTGGACACAGATTAGAAAGCTGATAATCAAGGCTGTCAAGAATGAGATCAACACTGTAACTGGGGCCAAGTTTTTTGACGAAAGAAAGGGTTGATTACTTCACGAAAAGCCCATCAGTTCTTATGGAAGAAAAGGAAAGAACTCGGGGAATCATAATTCTTCCGCTAATGCATAGAGCCTTCCAAGGTCATAAATGCCACCAATTTATGATACAAGTCACAGAGGCTCGACTCAACCCCTTTCATCTCCGCATTGGCAGAAGTTCGTCATCCTTCTTCTTCACCTTAAAAGATTTCCCCTTCACCATGTGCAGAAGCATGTAATTCGTCACACATTTAATCCCCAACTCTTCGCCCCTCCTGATAATGTAACCACTGATGTAGTCGATCTCAGTCAGTCTTCCCGCCTCGACGTCCTGCTGCATAGAGCTGAGATTGTCGGCCGTTTTGGCAGCGACAGAGACGACTTGTGCTTCGAGACGGTCAGGTGCGAATCGCATCTTCACGTTCGGCACATTCTGCAGCTCCGGTAATGACCTGATTACCAATGAAATTTCGGCTAGTAGGAGCCTCATTACCCGTGATATACTGGCATTGTAGAGGATTTCGCCGTTCCTGCAATCGAACATGACTGTTAAAGGATTGATGATGGCGTTGATTGCAAGCTTCTCAAATTGCATTTGCAATAAATCCGTCGGGGCAAAGCTTACTGCGGCCAGCACTGGTGTCCTGGTCAAGGTTCGGAGAAGGTGGCCAGCTGAAGGAGTGTATCTCTGCGCTTGTGGCTGCCCAGGTTTTCGAGGAAGCAAGCTGATAGCAGTAGTACCTATGCCTGCGTGCACGACTGAGAAAGGCCCCCGCGGGTATACTCCATGGCTTATGACTCCAACCACATAGTTTGGACGTGTTTCTTCATCTGGGAATACCTTTTCGTTCACTTCTTCTACCATGCCCATACCATTCTGTAGAAATAGAATTATAGAATCCCGAGTAAGACGATGAGCTACTGATAGTACCGCCTTTGCTGTCTCGGGGGCCTTAACGGACACTATAAGACTGTATATTGGCTCAGAGTTGGGTTCTTGGATAGTGTGTTCGTTCGCATCTGCGTCTTGCTCGTTCCCTCGAAATGGGACCACCTCCGCTTCTTCTTGTGTATTCTCTCGAGCCGGCTCTGTTTCGGACTCATGGTATGAGCCTTCGTTCAGCTTGTTCTTTTGAGGGGCTCCTAATCTTGGCACTAGCTCCACCTCGTATCCTCGTCGAGTCTCCATCATGCCACCGGTAGTGACTTGAATGGAACAACCTCGCTCTTGCCAGCTAACCAGCGACCCAGGGCGACGGAACAAGAGAGTCATGGGTGGGGGATTAGGAATTCCGGCAAGTGCGTGCGCCACAAACTTTCCCAAAGCGCCAGCGCCCAATATGTGGATTCTTCTTTGTACTTTGCGACGATATTTCCATGGCGCTGTGTCTGGATGTGACTCAAAGCCCTCAGAGTTTCTGTGCAGATCCATGGGATCTGTTTCTATGCTACCATCTTCACCTTTCCTCCGGGGCCACCAATAATAGGCAGCTGAAGTTGACAAGTGCTGCTTTATGACCACCCGGTCCGCTCTCGTGTCACCGCAGGACCATAACTTTGGTCTATTGATTGCTTTGGCCCAAGCCCGCGAGAGCGGCCGCCCGTAATTACAAGAAGACAGGATGAGGGGCACCGCCCAGTGCTGCGAAATAGAAACTTATGACTCTGGTGACATGTCAAGAAGGAACAGTGAACGGCTACTCGGATTGCACAAAGACAGAGTACAGAGAGCAGTGATACGACTTGAGAGAACTGTTGTACGATACACCGTGTCTGACACCGTGTACAGCCAATTCATTGGATTTATTCAGAGTAGCAAGACAACTCTCTCACATCAAATACATCACCAATGCACCAACCTGAATTGAGGCGATCGGCTTAGTCATCCCGAGTTTTACGGGCTAGTGAAACCTTAAAGTGGGTGGCACCGTGGTCCGTGGCACCGTGGTCCGTGGCACCCCGCGTGGGTGGCACGGAAGGTAGGCAAGGCAAACAAGAGTTTCACATTTACAAGTTTGAGAGTGCTATCCAGAGGCCCGAAGTATGGGCACAATCGATCTTGCGCCGCTTATAGAGCTGCTTGATGACAACATCGATGACCTGGAGGAAGCCTTGTTGCCGCTACTAAAGAATGCCCTATCAGATAAAGCTGGCAAACTCCCACTACTAGACAGAGCACAACTATACATTCTTATCACTTATGCTATCGAATCCATTTTGTTTTGTAGGCCTCCGTCCATTTCTTGACTACATTTACTTGCTGACTATGATAGCATACTTACGGCTAAATGGCGTCAATGCCAAAGAACATCCTGTCTTTCGAGAACTGACAAGGGTGAAGCAGTATTTTGAGAAGATCAAGCGTGCCGAGTCTGTTGGTACGAACAAGGGGTCAACGGCTCTGGACAAGGCCGCCGCGGGAAGATTTATCAAACATGCACTGGCTGGAAATGAACCGTATGATATTAAACTGACGCAGCAGAACGAAAAGACTAAAGTTGCAGCTCACATCAGCTTTGTGCAAGTCGCGAAGAAGCGGAAGATAGAAGATGACCAGGGTGCTACTCAAGCATTACCTTCTCAAGTTTCCTGCAGCTTCGAGTCTAAAGAGTCGACCGCTGATGCTACCGTTCCTGAAATTGGTGCGCAGCTGATGGTAAAAGAGGGTAAAAAGAAGCGAGGGAAGGATTCAAAGAGGGAGGGAAAAAGGCAACAGAGTCAACTACAGAAAAAAGAGCCGGATACTCAAGGTTAGAGTCTTTAGTCGCCCGTTTTTTGGGACATGCCGACGAGAAATTAGAGACCACAATTCGAGATACATCCGCACCACTTGCACCGATAGCAGCGCATGTAAAGGACGCACAACGGGGACGAAGGACTCGAAAACGTACACAGCAAGTAGCCATAGAACAAGATTGAGAGGAAAAGGTGGGAAGACGAAGCTGAACCCAGGTCCAACTAGAACAATGGGTTGTGGCCTGAATCCGCAGCAGCAGTACTGATTATTTGCAGGCTCACTAATATCAGCTTCCGACACCTAATCTTGTTATGCTTGTCCTGGTTCAGAAGAGTCTCCCAGCTCAAGAAAGGCAGTCTTTCAAAAGGGACGGCCGGGAGGAAGCAAGGGCTATTCACGAGTCCCCGGAAGAGGTCCGGCAATGACGGACACCATTGACACGGTTGCAACCCTATCAACGAGAAAGTAAAAACACAATTGATTTATGTGACACAATGTGAAACATGCTCTCCTGACATCCGTCGACTTGGGTCTCATAGGTGCATTAATATGTATGAAATGTATTACCTAGAAAACCTCGGAGATATGCTATGACTTAGGAGTCTTCATACGTCTTTATACAGGAGGGCTGACCTCAACTTAAATGTTTTCTGAGATACATCTTCCGAGTCACAAGCTTACATCGGATGTCACAACTACATTAGACGAGGCCTATGCAGGGGGTAGGCTAGGTCTAGATGGGTTATATGGTAATGTGGTATTCAACGCCGGTACTACCGCAATTTGTAAAGGGTGGCAGTGACAGATTTTAGCGCTTTTAGCGGCCAATATCCCGAATATCCGTTTAATCTCATGTCCCAGATTTGCGTCACTTTTAGCTGAGGCATATCCATAAAAGCGTCAATATCCCCAACATCCCTAGCATCCCTAGCATTCCCATGAGCGCAGTATGCGCCTTTATTGTTTGGTTCAATAAACACGACTATTTTGACATTTGTAGCATTGATACGTAGTTGCAACGTTGAATAATTAATGGTTGATTTGACTATCTAAATAATAGCTATTTAATATATGCGTCGGGAAGTCAATGGGGAAGTTAATGGGGAAGTTAATGGGTAAACTAGAGGGGTAGGGAGCCATGTAGGATGGTTGGTAGGGTCGTGTTTGAAGCTTGGTAGGGAACAAATTTGATCCTTGATTGCGAAGCAATTCGAAGCTTGGTGAGAAGTCATGTAGAGAGTCATGAAGGGAGCCATGTAGGGAGCCATGTAGGAAGCCATGTAGTAAAAAGGTCAGTAGATGACTCGGTCGGAAGGTCAGTAGAAAGCTTACTAGTAGAAAGGTCAATAGAAAGGTCGGTCCGTCGGAAGATCAGTAGGAAGCTCACTAGATGACTTGGTCGGAAGGTCAGTAGAAAGGTCAGCGGGGGTGCTTGATAGGGAAACATGAAGGGTGCTTGGTAGGGAGTCATGAAGGATGCTGGGTAGGGAGCCATGTAGAAAGCCATGTAGAAAGCATTGTTTGATTCGTGTTATGCGCCCGATCGACGCGTATTTTGAAGCATGTAGAATGTTTGGTAGGGCGTTTGATAGGAAGCTCAGTCGGTAGCTCAATAGGTAGCTCAGTAGAAAGGTCGGTGGAAAGGTTGATAGAAAGGTTGATAGAAAGGTTGGTAGGAAGGTCGATAGAAAGCTCACTAGATGACTCGATCGGAAGGTCAGTAGAAAGCTCACTAGATGACTCGATCGAAAGGTCAGTAGAAAGCTCACTAGATGACTCGATCGGAAGGTCAGTAGGAAGCTCACTAGTAGAAAGGTCAATAGAAAGGTCAATGAAAAGCTCAGTAGAAAGCATTGTTTGAAGCACTGTTTGACGTGTTTTGTGCGCTTGATCGACGCATTTGATAGAGCGTTTGGTAGAGCATTTGGTAGAGAGTTCGGTAGGGAGTAGGTAGGCGAGTAGGGTGGAGAGTAGGTGGGCGAGTAGGGTGGCGAGTAGGTGGGCGAGTAGCTAGGCGAGTAGGGTGGAGAGTAGATGGGCGAGTAGGGTGAAGAGTAGGTGGGCGAGTAGGGTGAAGAGTAGGTGGGCGAGTAGGATGGCGAGTAGGTGGGCGAGTAGGTGAGGGAGTAGGATGAAGAGTAGGTGGGCGAGTAGGTAGGCGAGTAGGTGAGCGAGTAGATGAGCGAGTAGGTGAGCGAGTAGGTAGACGAGTAGTAGGCTGAATGCGACGAAAGAAACGAAAGCGACGAAAGCGATGAAAGCGATGAAAGCGACGAAAGCGATGAAAGCGACGAAAGCGATGAAAGCGACGAAAGCGATGAAAGCGACGAAAGCGATGAAAGCGACGAAAGCGCGATTCAGTCCAATGACATATGAACAAACGCAGATTCAGTCCAACGACATATGAAATGATCGCAGATTTTATCCATAAAATCTGATCACATTCAGATGAGCTCAGCTAAAATCCCGACTTTATCTCGCTTTAAGCGACAAATGTCCCTTTAGCTAAACTCAATAATTCAGTCCACTTCCCAAACTGCGGATGTACAGTATATGTGAGTATACTGAATAAACTAATCATTAAGAAGCCCTTCTATCTAAAAGAAGAAGACGACTGATATAGAAAGTTTGTCAAGCATTGTTAGATTAAATTCAACTCAGTACTCAATATCTCTGCAATGGTGCATGGTCAGGCTTATGAGTGTGTTCAAAGCTTAGCTACGTGGTTCAAGCGAGGAAAGCTCTATCGAAAGCTGTATCGTAACAACCTTCTCGCAGTCAAAGAAAGTCTGCGATAATCTCGTTGCATGCAAAGAAGCAAAAAACGTTGATGAAAACATCTTCTAGATCTTTCGAGATCATTCTGACCACGATGTACCTGTAGTGCTGAAGCAGCAGCTTCAATGATCAAAATAACAATACTAGCTTTTATAAAGGCTGTGAATGTAGTACTGTGATACTCATGATAATCTTAACTTCATTGTTTTCATTTAATAATAAGAAGCTTAGTTTTAACATTTACATTTTAGATTTACTAGAATTAAAAGTTCTTTATACACAGTATGAAATTCAGGGGTAGATTATCTAAACAAAGTCGAGCGCTAGTGCTTTTCGACGTTACCCCTATTTCACATTGACTGTTCCGGATTTTAGAATTTCCAAAATCGAGGGTTCACCCTCTGCAAATTTTGCCCTGCAACCAACCAATTCGCTGAAGAAGCCTAACCACCACCTCACAGACCTTTAATTCCTTTCATTTGATATGTAATATGAGGCTATACAAAGGCGACCTCTTCATGTATATCTGACGTGTTGCAGGATCGATTTCAGCGCGATTCCAGCGCGATTCCAGAGCTCTACGAGTATGCTCCCCCCTCTTGCCTCCACTCAGAAAAATCGAATAGCAGTGCATCTACAGCAGAGACTTTCGTCTAAGATCATTGTCGACGTCGAAGAAGTCACTGATAGAACTGTCAGAAAGATCAGAGGTAGATTAAAAACATACGGTCAGCACTCATCTTCTAAAATGAGTGCTATGAGGCAGGCGCTCTTGATTCATCCTGCTGCCAGAATTGATCTTCGACATTTTCTAGAAGGTCAGCCATGGTCATATCAGGATGAGATGCTATACCATCTCTTCGACGACTGAGACATCACCGTCGCTCTTTCCACTCTATTCAACGCTTTAAAGATCATGAAAATCAATCGAAAATGCCTTAAACGGGAGGCTTTGAAGCGCTCGCAGAAGTGTCGAAATCTATACTTTCTAGACGTCAGTCAGTTCACTCACGAAATGCTCGTGTTTCTGAATGAGAGTGCAGCCAACGAACATACAATGCATCGTAAACGTGACTGAGCTCCCTATGACATATCGTCACGTATAATCCGACCAGTCAAACGAAGTGAAAGATGAAGCATTCTACCGATCTACTGCTCTGACGACATTCTGACCAGACATATACATCAGAGAGGTATTTCTGAAGCTCGCTTTGAATGATTTCTGACGAACGAGATACTTTCGAGATGCAGTCGCTTTCCAGAATCTAAATCGATGTTGATTCTCGACAACGCTTCTGTGCATCACACTCAGATGAGTAACGTCGACGTTGACGTCGAGCTGAGCTCTGCTAACTATCAGTAGAAAGTCAAAGATCTATGCCGTCAGACCGATGTGATCTTACTATATCTGTCACTCTACTTCTCTAACTTCAACATCATTGAAGAGTTCTTTTCAGTGCTTAAGATCTGACTCAAAAGACATTACAAGCTGGCGAAAGACATGAGTTTTGAAGTCTATTTGCACATGGCGATGAAAGCTTGTAGCAAAGATCATTTTGCAGCCGATCACTTCAGACATGCGAACATAACAGTATAGATACGAATTGATTTGTTTTCTTGTCAGTACTTCATATGTCTACTATTTTTGCTGGTATGACAGGTACTTTCGAGTAAGTGTATACTTAATAAACTATATACTCTATAATTCACGATCACCAAATATACTACTGTTCAAAAAAGTCAAACTTCTCAAGCTTCTCGCCTTCTAGTGCTGCATTAACGAGGGCATCAAGATCGCATGCAGACTGCTGAGATCTTCGCTGAGCATCTAATCTGCACTGCATCTGATACGTCTTGACCTCATCACGAAGTCTCTTACTCAGCCAGTCGATATATTCAGGTCCATCCAATCTGATTTCTTAAAGCCGTGAGCCTGGCCCCTGCTGTCGTCGTGGCTGGGTCATCGGTGACAGCTGTTGCTTTGACGGCAGCTGCTTTGGAAGGGGCTTTGGAAGGGGGGGCATAGAGCTCTGGAATCGCGCTGAAATGCGCTGAAATGGCGCTGGAATTGATCCTGCAACACGTCAGATTTACATGAAGGGGCCGCCTTTGTATAGCCTCATATTACATACCAAATGGAAGGAGTTAAAGGTCTGTGGGGTGGTGGTTAGGCTTCTCCAGCGAATTGGTTGGTTGCAGGGCAAAATTTGCAGAGGGTGGACCCTCGATTTTGGAAATTCTAAAATCCGGAACAGTCAATGTGAAATAGGGGTACCTTGTCGATCTTTCTGTAATCATTGATCACCATCGTTGAGCTTCTGCATCTCGACCTACTTTTTCCTTGACGATCCAAACTTCTCCTCAAATGCCTCGTCAACGCCGTGGTGCGGCAGCACCAGCTCGCAGCGCCCCCGCGCGCCCAACCGTTGCCCCGAACAGGCCAAATGTCACGCCACCACACCAGCCGAACCGCCCTGCAACTACTGCAGCGGGGCCCCCAGCTATTGCTCAACAAGCTGGCGTATCGGCCCAGCCAGGAAAGCAGCCTGGAATGTTTGGACAAATGGCTTCCACTGCAGCGTGAGTACATTCCTATGGTCCAAGTCTACGCTGTGGAGGCAGCCTAGGTGGACCTCAACACATTTCAAGCGTGAAGGCGATGAACAATCGCTTACATTTGATAGTGGTGTAGCAGTCGGCTCCAGTATAGGCCACGCCATCGGCGGCTTCTTCGGTGGTGGTTCTAGCAGTGCCCCGGTGGAAGCTCAGCAAGCAGGCAATGAGGTAACACAGCAAGCTCAAGACGGAGCTTACCAGAACAACAGCTGGGGGGCTCGAAGCTGTGAGACCGACGCCAAAAGCTTCACGAAGTGCTTGGACGAGAACGGAGGAAACATGCAGGTTTGCGGATGGTATTTGGACCAGTTGAAAGCTTGTCAGGCTGCTGCGAGCCAGTATTAGGTGGAATTGTCTATTTCAAAGGCTAGGAAGGTGGAGGATGGTAGGATAGGTCAGAGAACTGAATATGTGCATATTGAATGTCACTATTACAAAGTCAACTTGATCCGTCGAAACCCTAAGTGGTACGGTTTTGTCATTAAATCTACTCCGGATCGCTATGCATGCAGTGATTTGAGTGTCCGAAGCCCTAGCTTTCCATCAATAATGTGGAAATACAATGCACGGCTGTGTCATTTATTCAATCTCAGTTTCCCGGTTCCTTCGGGGTTCGAAATTGAGCTGCACTAGTCAGTTTACATGGACTTCCCTCGCCAACAAGGATAATTATGGACACACCTGATTACCATTGTAAAGCTGATGACGATCATCACCACCTTCACGTTGATGATTTAGAGTGCGAATGTTGTTCTCGTTTGCCGTCCCGGATACCCTTGAATCAGAAGCGATTGGCGTCGATGGCGCTGGCGTGGCAGTTTCTTGTGGAGTTTGTCCCAGCCCAAGAACCGTCCCCAAGGCTCCAGTGACCATACCGGCCCCTGCAGATACCACAGTGTAGCCCGCGGACAAGCCCCGGGATATCATACCCGAGTCTCCTCTGTAAGCTGTCGTATAGCTTTGCACAGGTAACATGACAAGATTTGCACTCGGCGAGAGACCTAGTGAACGCAGGCTTTCCTCTTCTTCAAAGATGGTAATCGTTCGATGAGGTAGGGGCGTGAGGATCTGCTTGAACGTGTAAGGGGTATCTTCGTCTTGCCTCTGCTCATCAACCCAGGCTCTGACATCTGTACGTAGAGTTCGATGCGGAGGGAATTTGGAACGAATGGTACTCCCATCCAGAAGACGCACTTGTATAGCGCAGTACTTGGACATTGTTGGTCTAGGTTCTACCACTTCACGAGATATTTGCCGATCAACAAGCCCACCGGCGCCATCATTACCTTCAGACACTGCCTTCACAAGTGCCTTCCGCCGCTCCTCTTTCTCTCTGCGGTCTCGCTTGTTGCTTTCTATCTCTCCCATAATCCTTTCTCGTTCTAGCCTCGCTTCTTGCTGCCGTTTTCGCTGCTGCTGCGCATAGCTGGCTTGTTTAGCTTGGGCGGAGTCGGGTGAAGTCTTCATGACTTCACGTCGGGCCTCTGCTTTCATCCTTCGCTCGGCCTTTTCAACAGCTTCTTTCTCCATTTTGTCAATTTCGAGTCTTCGGCGACGGTCCGCTAGCAAATCCTGAACTGTAGAGGTCGTTCCCGGCGTCGTCGCCCCAGTTGAGGAAGGTACCGGTATGGTAGTCTGGTCTCGTGGGGCTGAAGCTTGTGTACCAAAAGCTGGCTGCGCATCGGTTGTTCCAGCGTTCACAGTGACATTTCCGGCAGGTGAAGAGCCTGGAGGCTCCTGAGAATGGATATCGTTGCTCAGGGTTCGAACAATGGCTTCCTTAAATCGCTCTTTTGTCACACCAGCGCGAATATCGAGAATCAACTGACCCGCGCTACAACCTTGTCATTAGAATTGTGTAGTTGCTGCGTCCAAATCCCAGCTAAAATTGCTCACCGGATGATCACCACCGATGGTGTGACTGGAATGGGGTGATATGCTGATAAAAATCCGGCCTCTTGTGATTCAGCATCCATGCGGAGAGTAATGGCTTTCGTAGCCAATAATTGAGAGACCTGACAGCTACGGCTTAGCATTCTTACCCGATGCTGGTTTGGACGTTTCTTACCTCGAGATCCTGAAGGAAAACGTCTTCCCATAGCTTGCTCTGAGAGTCAGTGCCTGGCGACGGCAATGGTCGTTAACAAGGAGCCCATGTTAGAGTAAGATTCTAGCACAGACCTCGTACAAAACAGACCACGCATTTTGATTCTCGCACAGCTAGGGCGATTCCAGATTGTAGGTCACCGTGAAAAAACATCTTAGCTAGTATTAGAGCTAGGATACTCGGAAATATCAGAGTTGTTGTGAGGAAGTAGGTAGTTGGTTGAAGCGGGCAGGGTGTTCGGAAATCGTTCCGCCCGGCAGCTCGGCCCGCCTACCCACGCACCCACGCTTTCCCTCTGTTTGCTTGTCCTGTGGCTTTGGATTCATTACAGTCTTCAACATGAGATCGTCGTCGTTATATATACGGCAGATGAGATGGAATGCACCGAGTTCCCGAAAACATCTACGAAACTTACCTTGTTTCCAATGTGGACGGCAAGCATTCCCTCGACGGTTTGCCCATACCCCGGCGGAGGACCCGAGTTTTCTATCTATTGTTGACAACCCTCCTACTCTGGTAAAGAGTGGCAAGCAGCATGGCCCCGGTCTCATAATACTAGGTACCAATGGCTAGTTTTGCGGAAAATCTGAAGTCATGGCTGACCGTGACCAAGCCCTGATCCCCATTACCGCCTTCGCCCTTGGAACGTGGCAGGTTTTTCGGCTTGGTTGGAAAACAGAGATGATCGCCAAATTTGAAGATCGTTTAGTCAGGGACCCTCTGCCTTTACCACCTCGAATAGACCCATCCGCTATCAAAGATTTTGATTACCGAAGAGTCTACACCACCGGCCATCTGAGACATGATCAAGAGATGCTCATTGGTCCGCGGATACGCAATGGCAACAACGGGTACTTAGTCGTAACACCCTTAGAACGAGATGACGAGGGCTCTACAGTATTGGTAAATAGGGGTTGGATTCCTAAGACATTCATTAGGCAGGTTGACAGAAAGGACGGCTTACCTATGGGTCAAGTCACTGTGGAGGGCTTGCTTAGAGAGCCATGGAAGAAGAATTTCTTCACACCGGCTAACAACCCAGAGCTGGGAGAATTTTATTTTCCGGATGTTCAGCAAATGGCAAGGCTAACGGGAAGCGATGCCGTCTGGATTGAGGAAACCATGGGTATTTGAGAAATCACTTGGAGCATGATGACCAGACAGGATTTCTAACATAGCCATAGAACCCGACCTCTTGAAGTCTTACGATAGAGAAGCAAAGGGCATTCCTATTGGTCGTCCAGCCGAGGTAAATCTCAGGAACAATCATACGCAATATATATTTACATGGTAAGCGCTCCAGGGTATCTTGACTCAAAATCGCCCGCTTTCCCGAAATTCTTCCCTAAAGACCAAAGAGAAAGCTCACCAGTTACTCAACAGGTATGCGTTATCAACTGCAACTGCGATTATGTTATGGATGGTTGTGCGAAGGCCACCCTCGGATATTGTGAGAAGGGTTCGTAGGGACACAAATTGGTAATGCTGCAGCCATGACTCGATAGGTCCCAACCTGCTTGTTGCCCGTCCCTATCTGAAAATATATCCTCCACGATTTCAGTCCCTTATTCAGGAGTCATGCGGATAACTTGGAGTAATTCTCGCGGAAGATTTGTACGGGCCAGAGAAAATAGCGTTGTACTAGTCGTCACTTGACGTTGCCTTTTCACAGCATCCAGCAATCAGAGAAAAAGCGGCACAGATGAGAGTCAAGTCAAAAGAATTGCTTACCGCTTCATGACAGTAGAAATATCTTTTTCATCGATTATTCTTCGGCCCGCATGCCCCGCGTATGTTCCTAGATCTTCGCCAAGTTGTTCAAAGAACCAATCGCTCGCATCCACGATAGCTTCTAAAATCTCCTTACTCATGTTTGTTTTCTTGAGTCCTGCCGACCTAGCGAAAGTCGAAGAGAGGCTCTTGATCACCCCTATGGGAAGAGACGGATATGGTATACCTCGGCGCGACGTTTTCAAGGGCTTGGGTACTCTGGGCCTGCTTTCCTGGTTAGGTGCAATGCTAAGCGATCTAGCCAAGACAGTTGCAGTCTGCAAGTGATCCAGGTCATCGTACGCATCGATTGTGTCACCATGTGGTAGTGGAATGCGGTTAGATGGTGGGACAAGACCGAATGTTGTATCGACAGTGTGCTCAAGCAGATCCCATGGACCCAAATCGCTCCGACGATTCTGATCGACAGCCGAACGCTCAATGATCGCCCGCCGTAAGTCCTGAGTGTCACCCCTTCGTGGCGTCAGTTTTATGGCTCAAGGTTTAGAGAAATACCACTAACCCTGGTTCTACTTGTCCATCTAGATCCCCGAGATCGTCGTCAGAGTTGTCCATTTGGTACCGCAGTGCACCGTCGTCAGCAGGAGCCTCAGCGATAGTTTCCAGCTGTAGCTCGGTCGTATCACCAAAGCGATCGCTCATTCTCAGAGCTCCAAGACTCCCTGTTGACAGTCTTCCACTAGGGTTTTCGCTAATCAGACGTCGGCCTAATTCAAGAGATCTTCCGGTATGGTCATTGTCGTCAAGGGGCAAGGAAAGTCGAGGCGGCTGCATGTGGAAGCTATCATCTTCATCATCCTCTCCTCTTGACTCGAAATTCAGCGAAAACCTCGGCTTATGCATAATTATATCATCTCCCAGCTCGTCCTCTTGGTCCTGACCTTCTCGATGAGACAGGGGCGAAGGTTCTGTGGGTTGAGTCGTATGAGCAAGAACTTGGGGCGGATTTCTTGTCAGCCGCTCTATCCAGCAACTTTCAGGTAATTCCAGTACATACTCCTGCTGAGATTTCTAAGCGCGTCTCTGGGCGTCTCGCGCTGCATGCGCCCACTTCTTCGCCTATCACGCGCAGGGGTGAGCTTTGCGGCCCGTCGCAGCAAAGCTTTGATTGCATGCGGGGTTGTTGGGGCACCTCTCTTAGCAGAGACAGGTTGCGGTATCTTGCGAGCCCCAGATATGTGCGACCGGGGTTGCGTCGAACGTATTGCAGCTCTTCGTACCGAAGCTGGCCCAGAAACAGAATCGCGGCTGAACGGTGTTAAGGGCTTCTCGATGATCCCAGCAAGTTGCTGTAGCTTCGACAACTGAAATTCAGTCCAAGCCCAATCCCCACAGATTGGGGGCTATACTTACATTAGCATACGGCGTCTGCATTGACTCTGCTTCCTTAGCCCGCCCGGAGATGGATTGGCGAGGTGTTGTACGTGGTAGCGTTGGAGTAGAAAGCTCATCTTCAATCTCAGAGTCCGCTCCTGTGTCTTTTCCATTGTATCCACGAGTGCCTATACCTTTAACTGACATGGCGTGTTGGTTCGCGCCTTGCCAAGTCAATCCTGAGGGGACATGGTAGTGGTACTCCTGTGTAAACAATGAATAAACAGGGATTCATAGGATCTCGTCGGCTATTTAAACGAGAGCGGGTAGCGGGAATGCTAATTTGTGAGGTAATGCGGCCACTTGAGGTCATCTTAGACGTACTTTATCATCATATCATCAAGGAGAACACCGTAGATCCTACCTTCACAATGTCTTCGAGCTCGGCAAAGTGATCATGCCTTGCCCGATGACTCCCTCTCCAGGAAGGGGCTCTGATGCTAACTTAGCCGCCACCCGTTTCGACTTTCAACCACCTTCTCAGCTTTTGAAGAGGAAACGAGAACGCGGTGAAAACGAGGATCTGTCGGTGTACAAGGCAGCTACGAAGAAAAAAAGCAAGAAGTCAAGGCCGGGTGACGATGGATATCTTGACTTGGAGCAGGGGCTCAACACAGCTATTGGACATCTAGACAGCCACTTAATTGCAGACTATATCGCTCAGCAGGATAAGCGATATGGAAAACATTTGATCTCTCTCGAGACAGAAGACCGACGTATACCAGGTACGCCAGCCCATGAGCTTCCATGCCCTACTATCTGGTATGCAGCTGTATATTGAAAAGAGGAATAGAGAAAGCCTTTGTAGATACTAGCGATTGGGGCAAGCCAAGGCTTCTTCCAGATATGCCAAATTTTCTCGACCGATACGTTTCTAAGCCAGGACAAAGGAACAAAATGTCATTGGCTTCCAAAAAAACAGGTGCCCCACATACCATTGTTGTCACTTCTGCTGGGCTCCGTGCAGCAGACATCACAAGGTATATCTTTCGAACGGGTCTATCAGTCAGTGCTGAGGCTTTGTCAAGGGTTCTACGAACGTTCCAGACCAAAGAAGCCATTGTGGCTAAGCTCTTTGCAAAGCACATCAAGCTTACAGACGCCATTGATTATGTCAAGAAAACAAGGTGCATCCTCCTACCACTTCTACTGTAGAGACAGCATTCCTTCGTCGTTTACTAACTATAAAAGGGTTGGTATTGGGGTTGGAACACCCTCGAGGATTATTGATCTCTTGGACGCAGGTAAGTTTGGGCTCTCTTGATTTCGACGTGTTTTTTTATCATCAGTAAACAGCTACTAATTATTCCAGGAGCTTTGTCATCCGAGAAACTTAAGCGTGTAGTTGTGGATTGTTCACATCTTGACCGGAAGAAACGAGGGATCTTTGATATGCGCGAGACACAACAACCTCTCATGCAGCTGCTTAATAGGGATGACATAAAGCATCGCTATGGCACGCATGATCATGGGATATCTCTTTTGCTTTTCTAAAGCAGCTTTTAATACCTTGCCTTATCCCAATCACCCCATCGAGTCGTCGAGTGACATGGCTGGTAGCCTCATAGCCACGTCAGAAACGAGGAGATACTGAAAGTAAACCAGAACATAAAACCTCCAAGTCAAAAACCTGTGCCTTGATTGCACATGCTTCAAAAATCCCCTTTGAATGGGGTGTGATTCGGCGCGTAAATATCATGCAAGGCAAGACGCCATGGAGGGCAAGAGAGAAACCGAGAACTGCCTTACCCTAAGCTACCTATCGGGCTTCGAACGTGTCTACCTACCTACCATACTGTACCGTACCTTCTCCAGCACAACCCGCAGATTCTCGTTACAGAAAACGACTTTCCTACTTTCTGTAGTAGGAATATGCACCTTCCACCCCAACACTTTGGGTATATCTAAAACAAAACCCCCGTCTACCAAGGAAGCTACTGGGTCGCACTTAGAGTTTCCGCCATACTCATCATTACATCTTTGTCCTACGCACCTCCCTCACCTACCAATTGATTAAAGTACATCCTTCTCCTAATTTTGACGACTCCTTGATCCTAGAACTGGTGTACCTTGGCTTGAACAACCACTCAGTCAGTATCCAAAACCTGTCTGTCGTTACCACATAGACTTCTCCAGTCATCCAACATCAACCCCTTGGTTCCTGTTCTCACCCACGTCAAATACGTCGAACAGCTAGCTCCTTCAGGCATCATGAAGCTCCATGTGGTCATCATCCTCTTCAGCTTAGTAGAGTGTGTCATCAGCCTTGATGGTCTGACTTCACCAGGTAAGCTCGAAGCCCATCAAGCAAGTCCCCTAGCGATTGTATGCTGATGGTGGGTACAGATTGTGTACCTAAATGTTGGAGTAACTCGAAGTACGTCAGTACCTGCGACAATGAGGTCAAATGCCTCTGCCAAGACTCCCACTTTCAAAGCGTGAGCATAGCACCACGATTTGTTGACTTCGAGCTGGATAGCTCGACTAATGAAATTGCAGGTGGTGCTACAGTGCCTCTATTCCCAGTGCCAGACTACTCAGTTCGGCTCTGCTCTTCATTGTACCTTGTCCGAGTGCTCCGACTATGGATTGAATACTTCCAACTTCTTGCCACCCCTCATCCGCCATCAAGGCCTTCGGAGACGCGCAAGCCTTGATGCTGTGTACTCTACAGCCTCCGCTTCCGCCACCCATTCAGTATCTCGTCGGTACGCCAGCGTTTCAGCTGGTAGCAACCCTCATTCAACGCGGAGCGCCGTCTACGGGCCCACTCCAACTCCTTCAGTCCCCTTTCTGACGCCAACCACTCTTACATCGGCTCTGAGCGTTGCTAGTACCGACGGTACGGTGCTTAGGCAACTTTAGAAGAATGTACTGGGGTCCATGGTTGCTGGAAGTTTAAGCCCACGCTGAAGTGACAAGGGATCGGCTTATTTACTAACACTGTTACCGCAATATGGATTTTGCAGAGTTCGGCCTACGCTACACTGGATTTAACGACATAAATATCAGCACCCGGGTTCTTAATGGGGTGACAGAACATCCTCGGCAATACTCACCTATGGTACACCATAGCGGTCCAATTCTCAGCATCCTATCTTCGCATCTCGCCAAGTATGTTATATGCGAGCGCGATATTCAGAAATTACTCCGATTTCGGTATCGCTTCATTGTGCAACCTAGCTGCTCAGGGGGTTTATTGGCGAATATTAGACAGTCTTCAAGCTCTGATGTAGTTCCATATTGGGATGTGCGGCTTGCTCAGATAGTTGGTAGTTTCTAGTTAATGGCACCAGTACCCTCATGTGCACTAAACACGTGACTAGGTAGTTATCCAAATTCAGCTCCTCCCTATGTCAACAAATGGGTTGAGATGCAATATGACGGGAATGACATCATTCAATACTTTATGAGGTGATCAACAAATGCCGATATGTCGTTGCAGGTTTAGCAATGCTGAGGATGCAAATACGGTCCATTTGATATGTTTGCCCATCAAGGTATGAGGTAAACAAACTCAGGGCTGAACCAAAGCGCTTAAATAGCCGAGGTGGCTAGATTTCTGAAAACTTACGGCATAGTTCCACCGTCAACGGCGGATTTGAACTTTGCTGGTTGTAGAATTGAGAAACCCATCTAGCCTGTTCGATATGTATTAGAAAGAAGCCAAAGCATTCAAAATTTCGGCGTGGATTCCCATACGGGTAGCCAGAGCACAACGAGCGTAAATGATCTTCTACGAATATCAAGAATGCAAGCCACAAACGCAATTAATGGACACATACCAATCCTGGGCCTCCGGGGTGGTGTTTCAGATACTAAGCGGAAGGAGGCCAGAAAAAGGAGATTTAGGCAACATTTGAGTGGCGCGTCACCGTCTACAAGACCAAGAAAGAAACAGAATGAATCGGAGCGTGGGTCAACAACAAATCGTGAGGACGTCAGCCATGGTACGGAATTACATCAACCTCAAAATATACAAGACGAGTCTTCTAAGTCTCACCGGTTCATTGTATTTATTGGTACGCAAGGCGTTAAATCTGTGGTAAGTAATCACTAGGTCACTAATTCAACCCGCAATAGGCAATCTGCCCTTCTCAGCAACAGACCAATCCATATGGCAGCACTTTGCCAAAGTAAAGCCGCGCTCAATCCGTCACCGTACACAGAAAGATACAGGGAAGTCCAAAGGTTTTGCCTTTCTGGAATTTCAGAATTACGACCGAATGAAAACATGCTTGAAGCTATACCACCACTCTACTTTCGACGACGAGGAGTCTCCTCCGAGGAAATTGAATGTCGAACTTACGTAAGAGCCCCAAACTACCCACCACCTCTCCGAGTTGAATCTCTAATAGCACGCGTAGTGTCGGTGGTGGCGGATCGAAAAGTAAAGACAGAAGGCTGAAATTGCAAGCCAAGAACGAGAATTTGAACGAGGAACGGAAGCGGAGGGCTCAAGATGAGAAGCAGAGTAACAAGACGAAAGATCTAGGAACGGTTAAGGATACTGGGATGATAGACACCGATTCGAGCATCCACCCCAGTAGAAGAAGTAGGGTAGCGAATGATTAACTGGTACTCCAGAGATCATCATGTGCGTATACCAACATAACAGTTTTGTCCGTGCCTTTCCAATTGAGCAAAATGGATGAGCATAATCCCATAATCCACAGAATATCAAAGTGGAGTCTCCTGACGTTGCAAAGACACCCTCGGTCCCGCATTTGACTCCCTTCTGATCATTCTCCCCGTTATATAGTTTGTTGTACGCCAAAAATGAGGAACTCAGAGAAGCAGTCCCAAAAATGATATAGTTACGTCCCGTCATCGGGAACGACTCACATTGTGGGTTATACCGTCCAAATTCCCGAGAGTCACCGAGCCATGCGCTGAATAGCATGTACGCTTCACAACGAACGTCACAAGTCCCTTCTAACGCTTCGCCCCAAAATGAAGACGAGAAGCTATGTGAAGCCCATCTAGTCAAAATCCCGCTAGAGCCCAGAAGCATATATCGCATAAATAATCATAGAATCACGCACTTTGTCCCCCTTTTCGAAGGTTTCCCTAGAGGCCGTGGATTCAATACGGCCCTATGTCTGGTCAGCCTGGCGTTGATGTCTTTAGGATAGCGACAACCTACCGAATGGCCTCGTCGAAGACACTCTTCAAGTTCCTTTGCGTTAGTGCAGAGCATTCCAGGTATTTGTGTGCTCTGATTTCTTTAGCCACCTGAAGCGCCTGCTCGTATGAAACCGGCTCCATCCTCTTCTGCCTTAGCGAGTCCATTGTCGCTTTATCTTCTCTTAAGTCTAATTTCGTTCCAACTAGAATGATAGGAACGCTGGGTGCATGGTGTTCGATTTCCGGAAACCATTTCGCTTTCACATTATCGAACGAAGGTGGGCTGACAATGGAGAAACATATCAAAAAAACATCCGTTTGTGGGTATGATAATGGTCGGAGTCTATCGTAGTCTTCTTGCCCCGCTGTATCCCATAGTCCAAGGCTTATAGGCTTTCCATCGACCATGACACTTGCCGTGTAATTGTCGAAGCTGCGGATGGGTATCAATGAACACTGCTGGTAGAGTCAGGGATTTGTGCCTTACACAGTAGGTATATATTCTCCTGGGAAGGCATTTGTAGTATATGATATGAGAAGACATGTCTACGGTGGAAATCAGCGGATGTCGTTCGCAAAGCAACGTTAGAGCAGTATTCGAACCTTTCCGACAGCGCCATCTCCAGTCACTACACACTTGATGAGCATCATAGTCAGCACGATATGTTCTTGCACGGTAATACGCTCTGTAATCTGAGTCCTACCTTGAGCGACTGCGTACTAGGAGCGGCTGCCATTTGCGAAACCTTGGCGGAAAGGCTGAAGAGAGCAACCAAATACCTCGGCTGAAAGCACGGTTCCAAAGCGAAGAAATTTGAGTGAAGCCGTAGAAAATGCCGTGAAGATTGCAACAGTCGTCGCTAGAAGCTCAACGCAGAAGCAAAGTCCTCGAAGAGTGAGATGTAAAGACAGTAAAACAGAGATCAAACAATGTCTGAGAGTTTAAAAAAATTTAATGCTATTTAAACGTTCAAACATTAACAAAGAAGCTATTCATACCTCGTTCTAAGCTTATTCTACGCTTCAAGCTTTTTTCTTCTTTACTAAGTGCATGCAGTCTATGACTATGACACTATCTAAACGCTGTGTATATGCTAAATTAAATGCCGCTTTATATCTTCTCATTGAGCAGTCACATCGATAAAATATGCATACGAGCGCGATAGTTCAAAGTTCTCAAGTATCTTCATTTCTCTTTTTTCATTTCTATTTTCATACTTTATTCTTTCATTTTTAAAAGTCACTTTTTGTCAGTTTTGATTATAATTTAAATCACGCAGCTTTCTAAAGAACAGAGAGACGTTGCTGATATTCAACGAGCAAACGAGCACTATGCATAAGATAAACGCAAACATATCTCAAGAATTTCTCATTTCATCTATTTTCTTTCTATTTTTCAACGCAAGTTTAATTGAAAAATGCAAAGCATTGAGAATCAAAATTGAAGTGCTTGACTTCATAAATGACATCAACATTCTAGTCTATAACAAATTCATTGAAGAAATTTGCAAAACACTAAGCAAGATACATGATGTCTGTGCAAAGTGAGCTTGAACTCATGATGCAATGTTTGCATCAGAAAAATATGAGCTTACACATTTCACTAGAAATTTGAGAAAATTCAACATGATGACTAGCATACAAATAGAAAGCTCAATGATTAAGTTGAAGTCAGATGTGTGAGTTTTAAAGATTCAACTGAACATGAAACTGTAATGAAATGTGCATCTTCAACAGATAAAAGTGAATCACGTTACAAGAATACTTGCGCTTAGTCATCTAGAAATCTTCACATAAGAAGCAATCTTTACAAAAGCAAAACAAGTGTACTCAACTGTAATGAAATTAAAAATCACATTTGAAGCATTAATTTAATATCAGCATGACAAAGAGAAAGAATTGTCAAACAAGAAATGTAAACTAGAAACTTTGCAAAATCAAACTTTATATTATGTTGCAAAAGAATTCAAAAGAATAAACATTGAAATGTTAAAGATTGAAATATACATAAGTTCATTGCATGTTCATTTGAACATATTGCAGAATAAAATCACATTATGCAATTGAATTAATGACAAAACATAAGAGATTAAATAAACATGTAAACTTATATACATTTAACTGATGAGAATTAATCATTTCATCTTTTACTTTTTTATCATTAAGAAAATAGTACTTCTGAACATATTTATTCAAGAAAATGTAAGAATGCAGTTTAAAAGCAAATGATTTGATCTTTTTATGATGATTTCAATAAGTAATAATGTTGCAATAGTGTTATATTATAAAGATCAATGAAAGCAATGATGAAAAAATACAAGAAATGCATCACAGACATTAACATAATTTCAGCACAAAGATTTCATTTATTCAACAAAATGATAAAGATGCATGATGATTTTCAGAAGATTGAAAGCATTCTTGCAATTTACATCAAAATTGAATGCATAAATCTTAATATTTATTTGCACTTGAAAAATGTTTCAAGCATGAATAGTTCATAATGCAACTGCAAATGAAATCATCAGACAGTGAAGCATATATTCATGCATTGTTTAAACTGAATGCATCTGCAATCAAGAATGTTACATGATGTTGACTTTTTAAACTATTGAATAATCATCATGATCATGAAAGATTTCAAAGCAGCAGCACAAATAATGATGAAAATGAAGCTTTTGAAGCAATTTAAAGTGATTAAAACACTCATTCTTTAACATGCAATCAACATGAATAAATTTAATACATAGTTTTAATCTTATTGTTTCAACTGCATGAAGCAATTGTATAAATAATGAGTGATTTTCTATCTCAGAGAATTTTGTTCACTTAATACATTCGCAATTTGTAAAGAGTGACAGTGACAGATTTTAGCGCTTTTAGCGATCAATATTTCAAATATTCATTTAATCTCATGTTTCAGATTTGCGTCACTTTTAGCTGAGGCATATTCATTAAAGCATTAATATTCTCAACATTTCTAGCATTTCTAGCATTCTCATGAGCGCAGTATGCGCCTTTATCGTTTGATTCAATAAACACAACTATTTTGACATTTGTAGCATTGATACGTAGTTGCAACGTTGAATAATTAATGGTTGATTTGACTATCTAAATAATAGCTATTTAATATATGCGTCGAGAAAGTCAATGAGAAAGTTAATGAGAAAGTTAATGAGAAAGTTAATGAGAAAGTTAATGAGAAAGTTAATAAGAAAGTTAATGAGTAAACTAGAGAAATAAAAAGTCATGTAGAATGATTGATAGAATCGTGTTTGAAGCTTGATAGAGAACAAATTTGATTCTTGATTGCGAAGCAATTCGAAGCTTGGTGAAAAGTCATGTAGAGAGTCATGAAGAAAGTCATGTAGAAAGTCATGTAGAAAGTCATGTAGAAAGTCATGTAGTAAAAAGATCAGTAGATGACTCGATCGAAAGATCAGTAGAAAGCTTACTAGTAGAAAGGTCAATAGAAAGGTCGATTGAAAGATCAGTAGAAAGCTCACTAGATGACTTGGTCGAAAGATCAGTAGAAAGGTCAGCGAAGATGCTTGATAGAAAAACATGAAGAATGCTTGATAGAAAGTCATGAAGAATGCTGAATAGAGAGTCATGTAGAAAGTCATGTAGAAAGCATTGTTTGATTCGTGTTATGCGCTCGATCGACGCGTATTTTGAAGCATGTAGAATGTTTGATAGAGCGTTTGATAGAAAGCTCAGTCGATAGCTCAATAGATAGCTCAGTAGAAAGGTCGATAGAAAGGTTGATAGAAAGATTGATAGAAAGGTTGGTAGAAAAGTCGATAGAAAGGTTGATAGAAAGATTGATAGAAAGATCAGTAGAAAGCTCACTAGATGACTTGATCGAAAGGTCAGTAGAAAGCTCACTAGATGACTCGATCGAAAGGTCAGTAGAAAGCTCACTAGTAGAAAGATCAATAGAAAGATCGGTCGAAAGATCAGTAGAAAGATCAATGAAAAGCTCAGTAGAAAGCATTGTTTGAAGCATTGTTTGACGTGTTTTGTGCGCTTGATCGACGCATTTGATAGAGCGTTTGATAGAGCATTTGATAGAGAGTTCGATAGAAAGTAGGTAGGCGAGTAGAATGAAGAGTAGGTGAGCGAGTAGAATGACGAGTAGATTGATTAATGAGAAGATACACTGCAATGATTTTAACTAAATTACATGTAATTTAGCATACATACAGCGTCTAAATAGTATCATAGTCATAGACTGCATGCACTTAATGAAAAAAAAACTTCTTTAATCATATCAACATGTGCTACTGTTCTTTCAAGCTATACAAACAATGTCTTCAACTAGAGATTGATTCTATCATCAAGACATTCAAGAGTCAAAACTCAGTAAAGAAATAAGATTCTTAAAATTGACAGTCATCATCATTGTATATCATGCTCTGCAGATGTTCACTTCACTTGTAAGATGTGCAATTCATTTATTTTATGTTATCTGTAGAAATCTTTCTTGTGCAGATCAATCATGTTTTGCAAAAATGTTCATATGCTACACTTTTAATCAGACAGTGTAGTTTGATCATTCTTTATTAACTTGCTTATGTTTCTCTTCTTTTAACAAAGTCTTCTCGTCAGCGTATCACTCATGTATAGAATGTCTGTGTCTGAACGTCTGTTAAACGATATTAATGAGATTCTTGAGTTTGCTTATGTCAAACTTAATGAGTTTCATGAGTTATCTGTATTGTAGTAACAAACACGCAGTCTTAACAAAATTTATACATAGTTAGCATGTAGATTTAAAGAATGTTCGTGATTCAAGTTCTTTCTGCTAATCACTCTCAACAAATTAAACACAAGAGTGTTCTGTCTCAGTTCTTGTCATCACGATGACAATATACTGAATCGAATGATTTTCATAAGCGATTTCCCTCGTAGTTTGCTACTGCTTGAATCAAACATAATCATTAAAGAGATTCATAATCAGCTCACAACAATAAATCTAGCATTTGACAGCAAGAAAATTCAATTCATGATATACAAATGCAAGATAAAAATTGATCTACATCAGAAATTTGATCATCTTTCAATTATCATGAAGCTGTGTCTATGCACATTCTCTGTGCAGCTTACAACTCATTGATTATGAAAGAAAATGAACACAGAAGCACTAAACACTCGTTTAAGAATACATCTTCTCATTGATCATTTTCTTGATAACAAGACAGCGATAAATGACAGAGTAGCTGAGATCACTCATGTATTACAAGAAATCATCAAGAAGTTTACTTCTTAAGCAAAATCATTGATTCAAGCATGAGACTTTTGAAATCAAATTTGCTTAAAAGTTGTGATGAAATCATGATGACTATGAGTTGTATGAAAATTGCAGAGTACTCTAAAGACATGAAATGACTATCTGAGATACAACGATCACAAAAACAAGATCATTAAAGAAACAAAACATTCACATTTTAAATCACAGATGCATAAGCTGAGTAATGAATTGAAATCAATTTGATGCTTCGCAAAATGAGTCAGAATCAAAAGTCAGTTACTTAAGAAACTTTTGCAGTTTTCATCATTAAAAAGCAACAATTTCAATCATATAGCAGACTCATTCAAAGAAAAAACAAAGATGCTATGAAAGAAATTCTTTTCATCATTGTTTCAAGCAAACATCAGTGATATTTCGAAGTCATTTATATTGCTGACAATGTCATTCAATTCAGTCTTATCACAAAATAAAATGAGATAAATGATTCAACGAGTAAAAGTTAACAAAGCATCAGACACATTTGAAATTTCAAATAAAGTGCTTTAAGTGAGTTTAACAAAACTGACTTTGATACTAATTAATTTGTTCAACGCATGTGTAACTTACAAATATTATTCAAAGCAGTTCAAAAAAGCTTAGACAATAGTACTTTGCAAATCAAAGAAGAATGATTACATTGATTCAAAGATGTATTGACTCATTGCTTTGCTAAACATCATGAATAAGATACTAAAATCAATCATGATTAAAAGATTAAATGACATTACTGAGACTCATCACATGCTTTTGAACGCTCAAATGAGAGCAAGATGCAAGTAATTCATGATTTCAGCGCTGAATCTACTAATAAATCAAGTACACGCAGTATGAGACTGCAAAATCAAGTATGTAATCTTCATGCTTAGTTTAAATATTGCTGAAACATTCAATCATGTCTTGCACACTAAACTTCTGCATACTTTGAGAATGAAAAGAACATTGAATTACATAGTCAAATGAACTTGCAGCTTTTTGAAAGACAGAGAATCGTCGCTGACGTTGAATGAACAAATCAGCGTGATGCAATAAGTAAACACTGACATATTGCAGAAATCTCTCATATCATCAATTCTCTTTCTATTCTTTAACACAAGCTTAATCAAAAAATGCAAAGCTTTAGAAATCAAAATTAAAGTGCTTAACTTTGTAAATGACATCAATATTCTGATTTATGATAAAATCACAGAATCAATCTACAAATCACAGAGTCAAGCATATGACATCTGTGCAAAGTGAGCTTGAACTCATGATGTTACGTTCACTTCAGAGAAATATAAACTCACTCACTTCACTTGTAAGTTAAAAAAATTCGACATGATAGTCAATCTACACATAGAAAACTCAATAATAAAGTTGAAATCAGATGTATGAGTTCTTGAAGTGCAACTGAACATATTTTTTTATTTCTTCATTAAGTGCATGCAGTCTATGACTATGACACTGTCTAGACGTTGTATATATGCTAAGTTACATGTAATCTGACCAAAGTCGCTGCTTTATATCTTCTCGTTGATCAATCACATTGATAGTTTGTGCATACAAGCGCTTTCTCTCAATTCTCGTCATCGTACTTTCGTTTTTCTTTGTTTCTTTGCATTCTTCGCGTTCTACTCTTTCGTTTCTAATAGTCATTTTCTCGTCGCAATTCGAGTATTTTTCAAATACTTTAGTGTTGCGATTCTTTCAATTTTGATGATGAACAGTGTCAATATAGTGTCTGTGTTTTTGAGCTGAGCTTTTTTCTTAAGCTTTATCTGCTCTGCTCTATAATGTCTGCAGTTCAGCAGTAAATGCTTCGACGTTTGCCTTGCATTGCATATTTCATAGCATTTGTTCGAATTATTCTCTGATAATCGATGCAAATAGCTCTTGAAATAGTCATGTTTCATTTTCGGCTGAATAAAGATTGAAAACGTTAGTCTATTGATTTTTCTCATCTCTTTTAGTGATTTATGACTTAAATTCACATTCAATATGTGCTTTTGATACTGATTTCTCTTCTTGATGCTGCTTTTTCAGACATTTAATCATTGTAATTTCGTCTCTTTGCAAATTTGCTTTTTGATGAAGCTTATGATGATTGCTTTCGTGTTGTCAATAACTGATAATTCTTGAGCAGCGCTTTTGATTAATTGATTCGCTTTTTCGTTCTCAATAATGCTCTTGCAACTCAATATTCACTGTATGCAAATTTGACATTGATTCTGACGTAAATTGATCAAGTTTTGTCGTATGTCATTGAATAACTTTGCATTGATGTTGCTCTTTGTGTTTAGTCTTTGCAAAGTCATTTAACTGTTCATGTACACTCAAATTTCGCTGTTTTTGAATGCTTTTTCGCTGCATGTTGCAATTGCATCACTAATAGCTTGCAGTTTCGCTTTCGTTGTGATTATTTTGTCGTAAACGCTTGTCGCTTTGCTGTATCTGACGAATTCATGCGTGAATATCACTGTCATTTCTGTTTCTGTTTCAATTTCTGCTATCTTTTTTCGAATTTGCGATGCGTCGATATACATCACTATGTTTTTCGCCTTTTTGATAATTCTTTCTAATTTTCTGTAGTGCAAATTGATCGTTTCGCGAGTTTCGCTTTTTGCAAATTCGGTTTGAATTCTTGCTAAATGCTCGATTTCTTGAAGTGAGAAATTTTAATTTCTTTTATTGAATTCAGTGTTTTTTGCACTTTGTTCAATATTCAATATATCTGCGTGAGTCTGTCTTTGCACTTCTTGACTTTTCAAGATAAGTTCTTCTTCATCTTGTTTCAGTTCAGATATTTCGATGCATTCAGATCTAGATTCAATTCAATAAAGTATTAAAATGAATATGAAATAAATGTTCTTTTTCTGATAGAATGTTTTTTCAATAACTTAACTATTCAAATTGCATAGTTTTTGCACTTTTGATTTAATTGCATCTTAACTGATAAGATTTCGACTTCTATTTGCATAGCATCTATCAATGATATTTGAAACACATTCAGAATTTTTCGTAATGCAGCGTTTTGCAGTTTGCGAAATTTGACTAAGTAGCTTTTTTGATTATTTCATCATATTTCGACGTCATAATCGCTAATAGACGTGATGCATGTCAGATATAACTGCTTTTCTGATTTGACATTTAGTTTTCACTCGCTATTCATTAATCTAAATAACAAGTGTAGCGTTCTTGTGACTGTCATGATTTTCATTTGCACATGAGCTTTGAAGTTGAGCTTTCGATTCAGTCAAACTTCTAGTCATTGCACGCATGTTTTTGATTTTATGACCATGTTGTTGAGTAGAATAATCATTTGATTGAGTGTCATCTTGTGACTTTCAAAGTGTATCAATTCAGATTTCGAGTCATTGAATTGCACTGCGTTGTTCTCAGCTCATGTGAAAGCAATTTTTGCTGCGTTTTTCAGTATTTTCACATTCTTGTCAATATTTCTTTCCTCAATATAGCTGAATGACTGTAAATTTTCGAACTTTACGCAAATCTTTGAAAACAGATATCAAATATAAATTAGAAATAAAATGAGCAAGATAAATGAATCTTGTGATATTTCTGTGCTTATTTTCTTTGATTTCTGACGTTCGTCGTCAAATGCTAAGTCAATAACTCAATTTTGTAAGAAGAATTTTACTTAATTGATTAAATTGATTGATATTTTCAATTTAATCAATATTTTGATCAGCTGTTTCAATGCAACATGATCAAAGACTTCTTTGACATCTAGAAGTAAACAGATAAGTGTGTTTTCTCGACTTTTTGTCATTTGCGCATCATGTACTAAATTTAGTACTGCGTTTATAGCTGATCTTTGTTTTCTGTCTCTCATTTGATCAAAATTCAGCAGCTTATCATTAATTTCAGCTGTGTAAGACAGTTGCATTGCTATTTTTTCTTCTGCTACTTTGTCTAAACAGTTTATCGTTGTATTTGAAAGTCTAGTTCAGTTTTCGAGTTTTAGCGAATTTGACGGGAAAAACTCACAAATCAGTCTCAAATTTGATGCAAATAGAGCAAATATTTAGATATCATTCTCACACTCTCAAAACATCTCAAAGCTTCATTTTTGAAGCTATACAAATCTCAGTCTTACATGAGAGCAATTCTATTCTATCTATCATGCTTCAAGCTTTTACTCAGAATCTTAGAGATGAGATTCAGTTTCATCTAGCTTGTGATGATAGCACAACGTTCATACACAAAGTCACTCATGTTATCAGGCAGCAGATTAATCGTATGCGTAAAAAACATCTTCATTTCAGCGATGTGACGTTTACGTTTGATACGATTGATAGATCGAGACTTTTGAGTGAGTATCATGCTCAGAAGCTTCTTGACTTTCTCAGTCAACAACTCATTGTCTATCAGAATGACATAATCTGATTTCTGTACGACGAGTTTGACATTGTCGTCAGTCAAAGCACGATCAGCAGACTGCTCAAAGAAGCTAGATACAGCAGAAAGATTGCTTAAAGAGTCGCTGCTGAGCGCGATGAGAAGCTTTGCAGCGAATGAAAATGACGACTTATGAGCTGAACATCTGATCAGCTAGTCTTTCTCGATGAAAGCGCTGCTTGTGAGCGAACAGATAGACTCAAATTTCTTCTCTTCTCTACTCTTTCTAGTCATGCTAATGCTTGCTCATTAGCTGATCAAAAGTATGACTGAGTCTCGATTGATTTATCTCTGCACGTCACTCAAAGTCTAAAACAATCGAAGAGATGAAGCATTTTGTCAGCGTTTTTCATTGATGAATACATTGCATGAAAGATGCATCATGACTTCATAACAAAAGAGATCTTTCTGAACTTCATGTGATCACAAATGCTTTCTATATGCAATTCTGAAGAAATAGAATCGCGTTCAGTGATGATCATGAATAATGCTAGAATTTATTAATCAGCAGAGCTCAATGAGCTATGTGAAAGTTTTGAGATGCATCTTGTCAAATTGTCACTCTACTCGCCTGACTATAATCTCATAGAAAGCTCGTTTTCAATGTTGAAAGCTTGAATTAAAAGAAACGATCAGCTTGTTCGATGATATGATGAATCTAACAAAGAATTTGATGAATTTCTAAAAGTAGCAGTCAGATCACAAAGAGAGCGAGTTGATGATTCTGAAGCACTTTTTCGCCTGACTGACATAATTTATATATTCAAATGATATCTAGATATAGATAGACTCATCGTAGTCAAGCTCATCATGCTTCTTCGTTATCTTTGAATAATCATCTAAAGTTTTCTTCATCTTCTTCATTTTCTTCATCTTCTTCAAACTCTCATCTTCGATCAATATTTGCAAGATTGAGATCTTGACTTGAGACTTTAAAGCAGATCTTCAAGCTTGAGAATTATATAAATGACTTCATGTCTGCACTGTCGAAGTATGAGCTTGCTGAGCTGATGTAGAAAATGTAGAGCGTGCTGTCGATGTATCTTTAATCATTGATTTGAATGACAATTTGTCACCTGAATCAGAATCTCTAGAGCGAGCATACTTGCTGACATCATGAGTCAGCTGTATATCAATGTCAGCAGATATGTTTAAGCTCTTTCAATGACTCTCATCGCGCTCTTTTCAGCTTTGTATTGTTTGTAGATTGTAATATTGAGCATTCAGCTCATTGAAAACATGTCAAAAAGAATGTGCTTGAGTGCTACTAACTCTGAAGACATGTCAGAAGATATAATCACGAAGATCATTGCTCTGAACAGAACTGCTAGAATGAACAGACAATGTATGTTGATGTCAATCAAGTATAAAAGAAGTCTCAGTCTTCTCAAGCATCTTCAGCTTATTGCAACTATTCATCTGCTTTTGTTGATTCTTTCTCTTTTGTTTAATTCTTCGCTCTTTGATCTTTCTTTCTTCTTCAGCTGTTGTTCTTTGTATCATCTGCAACGTCAATACGTCTGCTATGCTGATTGATTCATCAATGATCTGCAATGATTGTATAAAAGTAGATGACGATGTAATGATTGAAGAAGATGCTAAGAAAGAATTGACACGCTTAACTTGAGATCTCGCTGTTCTCAGAACTTCGATCAACATTCTTGAAGATCTAGTAAGTGATGCAGACTCATCATCTCTACTGATTGCTTCTGATCAGCATATTATATGATTAGCAATCAGTCGATGATGAATGTTTGACTCATTGATTCAGCAGTACTTTTTCTTATTGTGACAGTTTTCTTTGCAAATTCGACTCATCTGAAGAACTTTCGTCTGTTCTACAATGTCTGCACGAAGTCGATCACGCTCATTGACTTTCTTCTTCAGCTTCGCTGTTTGAGTGAGTGATATCTTCGTCGCTGAAAGCTCAGCTACGAGCGCTGAAGATGCAATATCAGTCTTATCGCGATTGAAAATGAGTTTTAGATTAATGTTTACATTCTTTTTGCCTGCTGAGTACTTCTGTCAAACGTTCGAAGCTACTTTCTTTCAAAAATCGTGCAGTGTCAGAATCATTCGCTCATTCTTCTTTATTAAATATCAGATGATGATGACTTTTATAAATACTAGCACACACTCTAGATCGATGAAATCGACATGCTCAAAGTATTTATGCATCTGCTCTTGATGCAAATCTTGAAGATTGACATCGTTCTCATCATCTATAGTAATTTGCAAGACGTCACTGATGATGAGAGTGACTTCATACTTGACTGTCATGTTCATAAATGATCTGAGCAATTCTAGTGATAACGATGACTTTGACTTCGTTGATTCTCGTCTTTTCATCAATGCAGTGAGCTTCGTGAATTGCTTTGAAGCTGCTTGAGTCTTAGACTGATTATCATTTAGATTCTTCTCATTCTCATTCTCATCTTCAAATCAGTCAAGCTTCGCTGACGATGACATTGATGATGATACACACGCTCTTCAAGTGACAAAAGTAGCAGCAGTCTTAGCGACAAAGATCACAAGCTCGCTTGAGATGAGTGCATTTACGTTGACAGCTTGAGAAGTCTGAGAAATCTTGAAAGAATTAAGCTGAGAGATCTTGAGAGAATTAAGCTGAGAGATCTTGAGAGAATTAAGCTGAGAGACTTTAAGAGAATTAAGTCTGAACAAAGAAAGATTTTCTACATCTGAAAGTGTCGAGAGTGAGAAGATCTCTGTCTCTGAAGAAAGTATGATAGAATTCTTAAATATGAAAACGATTTTGCGTGTCTTAAAAGTCTTGAGTGCATTTAGATGAAGCAGAGTCTTGAAGAAAGTTCTTTTGCATTCAATACATCTGAAAGACATTCTGACTATCTAGAATTGCTCTCGTGTAAGACTGAGATTTATATAGCTTCAAAAATGAAGCTTTGAGATGTTTTGAAAGTGTGAAAATGATATCTAGATATTTGCTTTATTTGCATCAAATTTGAGGCTGATTTGTGAGTTTTTCTCGTCAAATTCGCTAAAACTCGAAAACTGAACTAGACTTTCAAATACAACGATAGCAGCATAATAATTCTGTATGTCTTTGAAATTGTTACAAAGCATGTCGACGTTGAATAAAATCTAGTCAATAGACTCTAGAGATTTCAATATGTGAACAAGAAACAATGATGTTTCAAATCGAAATATGCTGAAACATTTCATTTATTCAAGCTTTAGCAAATCAGCTACTTCGTCTCTTTGTTCGCTCTACTATAGATACAGCTCGAAACTGTCTTCTTTCTTCTATATTCTTAGTTTTCTAGTTAAAGCTATCTTTATTGATCAAACATTCTATTCAGCTACGCACTATCTTGCTGCAGTGTGATTAAATTCTAGACATGATCTTAACATTAAACTAAGAATTCATTTATCACATGATATCAATTTCATTACTCATTCAAGCTACTTGATGAACAACAAAACGAGTATAAAGAAATTTGTTTATCTGATGATCAATGACATTGAAAGACAGAACAACATCAGAGAGTCAATAAAATCAATGAGAACATATGATCATTGAATTGCTAGAGAATCTATCGCTCATTCAATATCATCAATTCACTCGATCAATAGAATCAATGAAAACATATGATCATTGATTGCTAGAGAATCACAAATCTTTCTTCTTAAAAAGCTTGTGAATCAGTTGAGTTAAAATAATCTGTGTCATCAAATTTGATTCAACTTGATTCAAATTCAGATCAATTTAGTGAGTCTGCTACAAAGATGCTGTCAATGCAATGATTTATCTACTCACATCGCTTTATTTATCAATGAATCAATCTATCTCATGTTTCTGTGTCAACTAGTGAGTCTGCTTCAATGACACAATAGAATCAATCTCTTCAATGAGCTAGTCGATTTTCTTCTAGTGAGTCTGCTACAAAGACGCTGTCAATGCAATGATTTATCTACTCACATCATTCTATCTATTAATGAATCAATCTATCTCATGTTCATCTTCAACTAGTGAGTCTGCTTCAATGACATGATCAGAATCAATCTCTTCAATGAGCTAGTTGATTCTCTTCTAGTGAGTCTGCTACAAAGACGCTGTCAATGCAATGATTTATTTACTCTTATCATCTTATTTATCAGTGAATCTGATTCTACATTCACATGCAAATAGTGAGTCTGCTACAATGACAAGTCGAAAGTTGATATCTTCAATGAGCAAGTCAACTAGTGAGTCTGCTACAATAAACATTTGACGAGTTGATTTGAATCAATAGAAAGATTGATAGAAAGACAGACATCAAGACTCTACGTCAATGCTATGAATTACATTACAAGTCATAGAGACATGACTTTTAAAAAGAAGAGAGCAATGTTACGAAGCATGTCGACGTTGAATAGAATCTAGTCAATAGACTCTAGAAATTTCAATATGTGAACAAGAAATAATGATGTTTTGAATTGAAATATGCTGAAACATTTCATCTATTTGAGCTTTAGCAAATCAACTACTTCGTCTCTTTGTTCGCTTTACTAGAAGTACTCTCGAGCTCATGCACGTTTCGATTTCGTGCACATTCTAAACTCGATTAGTAATCAATACTATTTTTATTATTATTCAATCATCATTCATAGAATCAAATTGCAATTAATATAGAGAGTTGTCGATATCTATATGAAGCTTTCAAGCTATAAGAATTAATCATCAAATCGCTTAGAATCTTTGAATTGTCTTTCAGCTCGCGTAGATCTGATTTGACTAGACTCTCTTTTCACCTTCTCAATAGCAACAAAATCAGTGAATTGCTGTACTTTCATCTCTTTAGACTTCTTCTTTTGCTCTTTCTGAAGCTCTTTAGCCTTCAGCTTTTGCTTTTGAACTAGACGTCGTTGCTTCAATTTCTTCGCTCGTAGCTTCTTTTTTCGCTTCGCTTTCTTCTCTCGTTTCGTCTTCTTTTTTTCTCGTTTCATCTTTCTTTCAGCTATTAAACGCTGTTTCTCTAGCTTTCTAAGCTTTCTTTGTTTCTTTTCTTCAGTCTTTTGAATAGCAGCTTGCTGTTTCTCTTCGATTCTTTGAATTTGATGATCACGAGTCGCCTGAATCTTATTAGAACTAAAAAACACTCTCTTTGCCTCATCATTAACCTCTAAATCGTCAAATAAAGACTTTTCACGTCGTCTGCAACTTCTTTCAATACGTATTGTTCATCGAAGATCTTCATTTTCTGCTTTTAGAAGAGCAACATCTGTAGTAAGGTTTTTCATCATATTGTTCAACTTACGAGCTTTTGAATCAATTACTTCTTCTACAACTGACTTCATTAATCATCGAATCTTTCTTCAATCAGCTTCTGACAATGCTGAAGAAGAAGAATGACTTGAAACAGATCTAGCGTTCGATTTAATCTACTTTATGATCTGTGACGAATTGAAAGACAGCAATTCTGTCTTTTTTCATTCACTTTTTATGTTGACATGCGTGAAAGCAGCTTGATATGCAGGTCAAAACAGGTCAAAGAAGTCTCTTTTTGATATTCGAGAAAGTTCTTGACTCTTAAAGATTCAGTCGTTCAGGTTTTGCGAGTAGTAATTGGTCAAAGGATTGAATAAGCTTACATTCAGAGATTGAAGACGATGCGTAGAATGAGAAGAATATAAAGTCACGAGCATCTTGTTCTGCTCACACCAGTCAAGAAACTTCATGTTGATATGACTGTCATGCTCGTCAACAAATAGAAGGCGATAATTTCGTGAATTTCTGGCTTTTGACCTCGTATTTCGATCAAATACGATAGTGAGCCAAGAGTAGATCAATTCATCGTTGATTCAGTCAGTAGCGAAGAAAGCAAAGAAGCAGAATTGCTCTTTGAGATCATATTCAGTAAGTCAGCTGTTCTGAATATTACCTGATATCGCCTGATAAATGATCGAAGGGAATATATAGGTCATATTCATGCAAATGGTTGCAATCAAGATAATTCATTCTCTATTGTCATCTTGATCAGCACTCAGCAATTTGTCACTGTCAAGATGCTTTAAACTGAAAACTCTTCAAGTCTTTTGAAGCAGTTCAAGTAGAAAGCTCTTTTCATTCATATTGTATGTGTTTTTAGAAAGAATCTCATATTCTTCGATTTTTTGCTTTACCTACCCTTATATTAGTATGAAACTAAACGGAATGAAGACACTTACTAGGTCAAAATAAAGCTGATATTGATATGCATTATCAGCTTTCTTTCGCTCTAGATCAGCTTCTTGTAGAAACTTTGACTGTAGTATATCTGAATGACGTTGAACGAACTCATAAGATCAGTTTTTGCCTGACTGTTTTCCAGATATATTATACGCAAAAACACGAATCATGACATTGAAAGAAGATATATCACGTTCGATAAGCTTGTTGATATAGCGAATAAGCTCTTTTTCTTGTTGATTCGAAAGAATTGACGTCGTTTGCTTACTTTTCTTGACGAAGACGATTATACTTCTATGTCGTCACGACAGCGTGCTTCGATTGATATTGAATTTCTTTGCAGTTGCAGTGTAGTTAAATGACTTTTGCAAAGCTAGATCTGCAAGCGCTGCCTTAATTGAAGTCATATTGAATTTGTAATTGATTTTTGAAGAAAGATGAAAGTAGTAAAGTGAGATGTGCACGAAATCGAAACGTGCATCGAGTCGAGAATACTTCTATAGATACAGCTCAAAACTGTCTTCTTTCTTCTGTATTCTTAGTTTTCTAGTTAAAGCTATCGTTATTGATTAAACATTTTATTCAGCTACATACTATCTTGTTGCAGTGTGATTAGATTCTAGACACGATCTTAACAGAAATTAAATAATTCGATTTGTCTGATTTTTTCAGAATAATTCTCATGCCTTCGCGTCATATCTTTGAATGATAGTCGTTTTTGATCAAATCTGAGTACACTAAATTGAAGATTTTCAATATAGTTTTGTACGCTCGCTGTATGATTATGAATGACATATCATCTGATTCAAGTGCTTTTCTGAGTGCTGAGAAGTTAATAGCGTGCTTGATTTTCTCTTCAATAACTCTTGATCATTGTATACTTTCGTTTGATAGTAATTCTTCATTGATTTGAATTTTCAATGATGATGAGTACATTGCTTTCAGAAATGTCTTGCACTTTTCATTAAATTCAATCTTCAATTCTTTTTGCAAGTTTTGTATCAAAAATAGCTTCTTAATTAGACGTGATTTAGTGAACTTGTAGATTTGAAACACTTCTTTCTCTTCGATGTTGTTCAAAAAATTGATTCAAACTTGATTTTTGATCAGCTTTATTGCATCATGGTACGAATTTCACATTTGCACTATCTCTGCTCATGCATCATCATTTCTGCATCTTTTTCAGATTCATTTTTTGACGACAGCGTCTTTCACATTTTGATGAGTTCATTGTTTCATCAGAGTTTTGATTTTGCGCATATTTGTTGTTTAAATACAAATAATTTTACTGTATTCTTGATGCATTCAGTCAAATAAATGACTTTTGCTTCTAAACTCGTGATTCTTTGCATCTTGATTATCATTTTGTCTTTCGTCTTTTGCAAATGCTCATCAAAGTCTTTTCAGTCGACTTTTTGCAGATTGTATGACGCGTTCAGCAAATTTTCGATCAACTTAACTTTTTTTGTACCTATTGTAAATAGAATTACTTCATGATTGAATTCTGTGTCTGCATTCTCATTTATATGTCAATTCTTGATATGATTACACATATTCTTTGATGCAAATGTTAAATCAAGTACTGAGCTTGACTGCTCTGAATAACTATGATATGTGTTTATATCAGAAGTGTTAATCAGATTGCATTTATGTAAATTTACTCACTTTATTAACGCTTTCTTTCTAATAGAGTTTGAAATTTTTGCGTTTCATCAGCTATAATGTGCATTAAAGTCTTCGATGATAATAACTTTTTGCTCAGAATTTAGCATAACTTTTGCTAATTCTCGCTCAATCATGTATAATTGCTCGTCATCTGCGTTTTGTGACTTTTCGTTGTAAATATTGAACAATAAAATTTCTCTCTGAATTTTATTGTTCGCTATTGATATCGCTTGCATATCTTTGCTATTGACTATGTCTGATCTTGATGTGCATGTAAATTTCTTTGCGTTTTTCGCAACAAATATCAGTACTCTGACATGAGTATTCTGAACATTTGATTTGATGCAGATAAACGACGAATGCGAAATTGTTATATTTTCGTCTTTCATTCATGATTCTTGTAGTATAACAATGTCTGTCTTGTTTTTCGCGAATTTTATGCATGCATGCATAATTTGCATTGATCTTGCGCAATTGTGCTGTAGAATTTGAATATTTAACATGTTTGCAAAGCTTTTGTCATTTGCATTGTTTTGTGACGTTTTGAATGCAATACTCATTACAATTTCGTGACTAGATGATCTTTTTGTGAGCTAATAGACTGAGCTGTTTGATATGTTTTGCACATTACGTTGTTTGCGAAGTGCGCATTTTGACAGTTGCAACATCTAGAAATCATGTGATTGCATGATTACTCATCTTTGCACATAAATAATTGACATTTATGATTTCAGATCTGATGATTTCGCTTGCAGTACAAGCATCTTGATAATTTGTTGCATTTATTTTGCAAATGCTTGAATGTTTGACATTTTTGACATTAATCATTTGATCAATAGTCTTGATATTCAACTGTTTGATATGTCAATTTCGCAGCTAAGAGTCGTTTTTTCAAATGTCTTTGCGCTTCTGCTTCGATTTTGAACGTTAGTATCGTCGAAGCATGATTCTTTCTTGCTTTATTTTCATCTTTTGATAATCATATTGAATTGATTATCAGCTTCAATTCAGAGTTGTGCTTCTTTAGCTCGATTTTCAGATATTTCATTTCTGTCTTCATGTTGAAGATTTTGATTTTCAGACTGTGTATGACTATTTTGTGTCATTTCTCATCTTTCTTAATGCTTTTAACATCAATAACATGCTCTCATATTGCTCTTTGCGCTAGTAAGACGTCTGCGATGTATTTTTTCAAGATCATCAAAGCAATGTTGTTTTTCTTTAGCATTTTGACTATCATGATGACTCTTAGATCGATTTTCGCCTTTTTCAATGCATTATTCATCGAATCTTGCATTTTCATCGTCTTCAACGTTCAGTTCTCATTTTTGAGATTGACAATGAGTCTTCTTTCGTGATACGATATTTCTTGTGATTTTGACGAGAATTTCTTGATAATCAGATTTCATTCATCTGCATTTGCATTCACATTTGCATTTGTGTTTGTGACTTGAGCTGCTTTTTGCACATATGTGAGTTTCTGCGTTGATTTTTGCAAATTTTGCATGACTTGCAACGTTTGCGAAATCTGCGTCTTCTGCAAGATTTGCGAATTCTCTGTCATTTGCTTTGCATTGATTCTCTTTTTGATGTCTTCAGCATTTTGTTGAATCAATTGTAAAATAATCTTCAGTTTGTTGTTTATTTGACTTTGAAGTCGATTTATTTGCTTCTAAATCGAGTTTTCTATGCTTTCGTTGCATGCTCTTTGAATGTAGATTAAGCTATGACTTATAGTTTCTTTCTGTTCTGATATTGCTTGTCTTAGCTGATTGACTGCGAATTCAATTCTTTCGCGCAGTCTCTTTATCTGCATCTCTTTAGAGATGACATTGTAGCACTTGCTTGTACTAACTTCGATGCTAGCTTCTTTTTGCAAACTTTTCATTGCTTTTCGCTTTTTCATTTCTTTGAATTTCACAATCGCTCATGTTTGCTCTTTTTGCTGCAAATTCACATTTCGCAAATTGATTGTATTTTTATCATTATACGCGTTTGCATGTGAATTTAGCATCAATGCATCAAGTGAACTAAACATGTATTGCGTTTTTCTATTTACTAATGTGAGTGATTTTTGTTGACTGCAAAATAAATCAACAATGTCATTCTGCAGTTGTTTGCTTGTTGACAAACTTATGCTAAGTTCATCTCATAAATTTATTTCAATCTTTAACGTTGACTTTTTAATTTCTATCGTCAATGTTTTGAGTTCTGACGCTGAGCTATTGCTTCTATTGAGTTTCACGTTACTATTCGCGAAACGAAGCGAGAAAGAGCGCATAAAGCGACTCTTTATATTTCTTTTCATAGAGAGTTTTTTTGAGTTTTAAGCTTCAAACTTCTAGAAAATTCACTTGACATCACTTAAATATCTCTTTAATCTTTTATTCAGAGCATTTCACATAGACAATAACTTTAGTGTAGAGATTCTTCAATTTCTATCTTGAAATCTGCAATAAATTGTCTTCTATTATTGACTTATATCAGATGAAAATAATATAAATTTAGTCTGCAAGAGTCTAGATTACTCTTTTTGATAAAAAATGCTTAACACAATTGCTTTATATTTCAGATATTGAAGTAGTCACGTTATCTCACTCAGAATAGTAACGACTGATCTTGACTTATTGTCTTGCACATCAAGAAAAGATAAAACAGATAGTGATTTGATAAGAAATGCTGTATTTCTCTGAAACAACGTTGTTCTCTGTATGATCTTTGAATGCAAAAGAATTCGATTTCGATTTTTGCATCAGTACACAGTCTTTTGTGCTGTTCTAAAGTCAATTGACAACTTGTTCTTTTCATGTGAGTTTGCTCTTTGATTTATCAATCAAATTACTGTCTGTGCACTTTTCTTACTTGTAGTCTTTCGTCTATCTCTTTTCATAATTGATACTAGTGATGTAATAAAAGTGTGATTTTAAGTTGTGAAATCACTGACATTTGACAGATATTTTCATTACTTCAATGAGTAAAGTTTTTTAAACTCTGCTGCGTTTCATAGATGCAGAATGATCATAGCTGAAATCAGTACAGATGAACATTGTTGTCAATCTATGAAATGATACTGCGTCTGCTTCTCTGAATCATTGTCAATTTGCACACATTCAGACACAATATTAATTGAGTAGTCATGATTTTCTTAATGAGCTATTTGAATGAATCTATTCAAAAGAACGAAAATGAGAATCTATGATTATGCTTAAGCAGTATTATTTATGTTGTTAAAAATTTGTTGAATTATCAAAGCAATATCTGCAACATCATCAAGAATCACAGAGCTTAATGTTAATTATATAAATTTTTTCATGATCTCAATAAGTTTTGATGAATATATTAATGAATGTCAAAGAAGAAAGAGTGAGTATAACTATTTATAATACAGACTGATAAACTAGTAACACATCATGCTTTCTTGATGCACATGTATGAAGCGATATGATTTATGCGCAGTCATTGTTTTTTACTCTGTCACTGAGTTCAATGTGATCATCTTTATCATTATCATTGTCTTCAATATTTCTGATTAATTCTTTAACTTGAAATGTTTTGAGCTTCAATGTCATGTTCATTAAACGTGCTTAATGATTCTGTCTGTCGTATATCAGCATCTTGATCTGCAAATCTATGCAACGCAAGTCATAAGTGATAGTCTTCTCATGTTGTTCAAGATGATTGACTCTCTTCTTGATCTGTGCTTAATCTGTGCTTGATCTCTCTTCATTCATTTCAAGTCAATCTGAACTAGTCTCTTGACTCTGTATAAATTGTAATCAACATTGATTAATTTGATAGTATCAATGATAAAGCATGATGACTTTTCATTTAAATACTTCTGCAGTTTTTTCAAGTCTTCTTGAAACAATTAAACTATGTTCATCATTCTAGATTTGAACAATTTTGAAGTTATCAAAGTCACTAAGACTTTAAAAACAAGTTGAAAGTACTACATAATTAGATGTTAGTAATCATGTTGAACATGTTTCTTCTTACTATGCATGTGATAACTTTCAAGAACAACATTAACAGAAAGTAGAGACTTTGTCACTTACTCAATAAAGAATAAGTGCATTCATAGAACTCATGATACAAAATACAGTCTTCTCATTCTTGTTTCAGACATGATTAATGAGTTTGTTGATTGCTTTGATCTTGATACAGTTCATTTTGAAGATAATCTTGAGAATGTGCTTCTTGTAGAAAGACTCAACTCTCTTCAAGTTGTAGAGATGATTTATTTCAAAGCGAACATATTTCTTCTCTCAGTCTTCTTCTTCAGAGAACACAAGTAACTGTGTCTCTGAAAGTTGTTCAAAACACGAAAATGTGCTAAGTACTTTAAGTCAATGAACTTTTATCATTCAGTTGTTGATGTTGATTTAAGATTGATCTTCAATGTACTTTTGTGCTCTTCACTCTTACGTTTTTCTATTTCTATTCTTTTGAAGTTTTTCAATGATTGTCATCATTGAGAAATTGATAAGTTCATTGAACATTAATGAAAGCTTGCAATCAACATCTTGATGCTTATTCAATTTTACATCTGTAAGAGAAGAGTTGAAAAACTTTGATAAATTGACATCACGTTATAATCATAGTGTGTCACACATAATTTCTAGCTCTTTGATGTACTTCTTAATAATTTGATGACTTTTCTCTTGAAGATTGATGATTTTTGTATGTATTTTGTTCATCTCTTTCAAATTTTGATATGTACAGTATATCAAATTGACTCGATGAACTTCTTTTTCTTTTCATATTGATTCATGTTGATTCATCATCAAGTCTGTCATCAGCATGTTCATTCATGTCATCATTTGTATGAATGATTGTTCAAAGAATGTATCTGTAACAAATCACTTATGAGATTTTTCATTCATGTTCTTAAACAGATGAATGATTTTGAATGTTTAAATCATCTTTCTATGCATCTCATCTGCAATCAGTTGATCTCATTTTATATCTCAGAGCTATTATATCAACTGTGATTATTTTGATCTAGAAGTTGCTCTTTCAGATTGATATCAATTTCTCATCAATGCTGCAACGTAAGTCTTGTACATGTTTATCATGATTATATATATGAGACTAGAACTAGCTTATTCTTGTTCTACTAAAAAATCTTTATCGATTTATGTTAATCTGATGACTAGCGCGTTCATCTTTGCATCATAATATGCATGATGAATCTGTCAACGTAATAAGTCATTGTTTTTATCAAGATGAATTCAAATTTTCTTTAGTCAGTTTGTGATCAAGACTGATAAAATGATAACTAGATTGACAAATTTCAATGATATAAGACGTGCAGATGAGTTTGCATTCACACATGAACACTTAATTTTCAACTTGTTATCAAAAGAGTACTTTGCATCTTTAGACTGAAATGTACTGAGAGTGTCTTCTTTCAGATGTTCATTGAACTTCTTCTCATAATGAGCATCGTTGATCTCGTCATGTGCTATATGCAATAAACGATTCAGGCAAATCAATTCAAGCATCTTTATTGTCTTATTAATAAATTAGCATGCTTCATTCTTAATCTTGCTGACATTCATGTTTATCTTTTCAAGACTCATATCATTGACATTGAATTTTTCTTTCATGAACATTTTCATCTTAAACATCACAAAAATTTCAAAAGTCTGATATAAAAAGAGTAATGTGTTCATTCTTTGCAAATGTATGCATGACTGAGATTCAACATGATTAAAATCATGCAGAAACAATTGAGCATAATTTTGTCGTCTGTCTTCTTCATGAAGATGCTTTGTAACAGTTAATGATATCTTCATCATGAGTCTGTTCAATCTTGTTAGTCAAGAAACAAGATTGACTTTGATATTTTAATCATCTCACGTAATGCTTCTTCAAATTCTGCTCACTATCTTTATCATCATTGAGATTCATGTTTGATCGCGCATGATCTGACTCTCTTGCAAAATCTTTTGTAATTGAATGATTGAAGATCATTGTATTCTGTTTAAATTTCATCTGCTGAAATGAAGATAATATAGTTGCTTCATGTTGTTTAACTCAACTCGTTGAATTTCAATGTGAGCTGATGATTTTGTTTTTCTTCAATGAAGAATTATTATACTTCAATTCTGAACTTATGTTTATTGATTAATCAATATTTGAAGCTGAGATGTTAGACTTATTTGAAGTTAACATCAATGTATTATTTTCTTGAGTTTGCATCTTGTCATTCAACTTTCATCACTTTGAATGCAATGATTCAGAACTTTCATCATTCTTTATAAAAATCACTTATCATTAGTCTGTCATTCATACACATACTTCAATGACTTACTATAGTGCAATGTTTGATCAACTAATGTGATGCTTGTTGTGTCTTTCTTTGAATGATTGAATCTTGATCGCTTTCAATGAAAATATAAAAGCATGTAAATCTTGTTCGTGAAATCTTCACTCTTGTCAATTCGCTGTGAATGTACACTCTTCACAAATTTATCAGATTTCGCTGCATTGTCTGCTAAGTCAACGTTATTCTTCGTTGTATTCAGAATAGCTGTGTCATTTGCATTGCTCTCTTTCATGTTAATAACTGCTGACTGCTTCTGAACATGAGTAGACGCTGCATTGTTTGCTGAGTCAACATTATTCTTCGTTGTATTCAGAACAGCTGTGTCATTTGCATTGTTTTCTTTCATGTTAATGACTGCTGATTGCTTCTGAACATGAATAAATGCTGCATTGTCAGTTGAGTCAACATTATTCTTCGTTGTAAACAGAACAGCTGTGTCATTTGCATTGCTCTCTTTCATGTTAACAACTGCTGACTGCTTCTGAACATGAGTAGACGTTGCATTATCAGTCAAGTCAACATTATTCTTCGTTGTAAACAGAACAGCTGTGTCATTTGCACTGCTCTTTTTCATGTTAACGACTGCTGACTGCTTCTGAATATGAGTAGAATCTATTCAATTCTGCTCTATGAAATCTAAACTTCTTGTCAATCTTTATTAATATACATGATTTATCAAATTATCAATTGTCATTTCATGATCAATTGATAATGTGTTGATCTCATTTCTTCAAGTTGTCACTTTGTTAATTTCTTTGCTTTCATTAACATCAATGAATCTTGTATGCTCTTGACGAGAAGCTGAGATTGATGAAGCATTGTCTGTAAATTCTGTACTGATCATTAGTTCGCTGTTTACATACATGTGTTTCTGATCTATCAGAATATGATGTAGCGCAAGTCACATTAAAGCGAGCAACATGATTAAGTTGATTTAAGACATCACGTAAGATAACTTGAAAAGTTCTGTCTGAATTTATTTTCAAGATCTCATCATCTGTAATGTAAATGATAGTGTTTATCTCAATGTAGCTGATGTCATCTTTGAGAAGTTCAATTTACATTTGAAACAAAACATTATAAAATCAATCTCTGTCATCATGTAAATCATGATCAAGTACATCTTTGATCAAAGTCAAGCTCATTTTTGAAGTTTCTTTTGAAGTGATCAGATTCAAGTGTGAACTCATCATTGCATGAAGTTCAACATTTTCAAGTGTTCTGATGAATGACATGACTTCTTGTGACTGCAAAAACTCAGACACAGATGATGCTCATTAAATCTTTACAATCTTGTGTATGATGATGAGTGATTGATCATCTGAATATGATGTAGAACTAGTTTGTATGTGAGTGAAAGATATGTCAATCTGTTTGATGTATCTCTGTTCAAAGCATCTTCTGTTGTAGAACATTCATTAAATTACAGCAACTAAAATGTTGAAAATTTGATTTGTTTTGAAATCATCAAATATAAGCATGTGAATCTTGTACAGAAATGATGTTAATTGCTCATTAATGATAGCTGACTTTTCATTAAATCTGATGTGCTTGAATGTAAATGCATGCTTTTCAATTCATTGCTTAGCTTGATTTGTTAAATTCTTCAGCTAATATTTATCAATGTTTAAGATTCTAAGAATCTCTGTCATGTTTTTGAAAGTTGAACACTCATCATCAAGTTGAAAATTCTGATATCTGATAGTGATATTCTTTTTGAGATGTAAGCTAGTCATTATAATGAGTTGATAAAATCAATTCAATAAAATAGATAATGATGATGAAATATTGATGCTGCTATTTGACTATGTGAAATGAGTTGATGTGACAAACTAGATACGTACTCAACTGATGTTAAATATGCAGATTTAATCAACTGAAATTGAGTTTAATGAATATATCTCGATCTTGATGATGATGCTCGTTGAAAGAAACATATGATGCTTAGTCATGATCTTATGTGATTATAAAAACAAATTGAAAGACTCACATCAAATATGATGAGCAAATAAATGAAAGATTAAGTTGTATTACATGCAGTGAATATGATATTGTAGAAGTTGAAACATAATAAATTTACTTTAACTCATGTTAAAGATCTGCATTCACATGATGTGCATAACAGTTTAAAGACTAAGCTAGTTTATTGTTGATTAAAGTGTATTATATCTGCAAGTTGTTATATTTGTATTTCAGTATGTATTACACAGTGATCAATGTCTCAATCTCTTTAACAAACTTGAACTAGCAGCAGACAAAGAATTTAAACATCGAAAAAGAATGTCATCTTTTGTGAAACATGTTTATCAGTTGATGAATACTGTCTCTTGATCAGATTTATTCTTTTATGATGCTTGTTCTTCTGCGAAATTTATTGCAAAAGCTTCGCTTGTGTTTCAATGATGCTCTTGTTCTTCTGCAAAGTTTGTTGCTTGATCTTTACTTGCATCTTGATGATGCTTTTGCTCTTCTGCAAAATTTATTGCTTGATCTTTGCTTGCATTTTGATGATGCTCTTGCTCTTTTGCAAAGTTTGTTGCTTGATCTTCACTTGCATTTCAATAATGTTCTTGCTCTTCTGCAGAATTTATTACTTGATCTTCGCTTGTATTTTGATGATGCTCTTGCTCTTCTAAAAAATTTGTTGCTTGATCTTTGCTTGCATTTTGATGATGCTCTTGCTTTTCTGCAGAATTTGTTGCTTGATCTTTGCTTGCATTCTGATGATGCTTTTGCTCTTCTGCAGAGTTTGTTGCTTAATCTTCACTTGCATCTCAATGATACTTTTGCTCTTCTGCAGAATTTATTACTTGATCTTTGCTTATATTCTGATGATGCTCTTGCTCTTCTGAAGAGTTTATTGCTTGATCTTCACTTATGTTTTGATGATACTCTTGCTCTTCTGAAGAATTTGTTGCTTGATCTTTGCTTGCATTCTGATGATGCTTTTGCTCTTCTGCAGAATTTATTGCTTGATTTTTGCTTACATTCTGATGATGCTTTTGCTCTTCTGCATGATTTATTGCTTAATCTTCACTTGCATCTTGATGATGCTCTTGCTTTTCTGCAGAGTTTATTACTTGATTTTCACTTGCATTTCAATGATGCTCTTGCTCTTCTGCAGAATTTGTTGCTTGATCTTCGCTTGCATTCTGATGATGCTTTTGCTCTTCTGAAAAGTTTATTGCTTAATCTTTGCTTGCATTCTGATGATACTTTTGCTCTTCTGCAAAGTTTGTTACTTGATTTTTGCTTGCATCTTGATGATTCTCTTACTCTTTTGCAGAGTTTATTGCTTGATTTTTGCTTATGTTCTGATGATGCTCTTGCTTTTCTGAGAAGTTTATTTCTTGATTTTCGCTTGCATATCAAGCTTCATTTTCATTTCATTGTGACTCTTGCTCTTGAAATTGACGCTCTGTTTTCATGAAATTGATGAATTCTTGTTGACTAAAGTATTTCTTGTAGACTTTGTTGATCAAGAACAGATTTTGAACATGTTGTATCATATGTAAATTGCAAGTGTAATCATGTTGAAATTCATTATAGTTACATAACATAACAAATGAGTTGCAAGCATGATTATAAACAGTCAGAAGATGATTAAATTGACATGAAGTCAAGTTTCTTGATTCTCATCATACATAAAATGATGACAGAAGCTTCTTTGTCTTGAAAAGAATCAATCATGTATGCTTCAACATTTCAAACTTTCGAGTTTAAGACTAAGCTTCTCTTCAGTAACTGAACTTATGCAATATATTTTGTGAGAATGATGATGTTCTTGACAGATATCTTGACTTCAGCGTAGATCTTGATTAGCTCGATTGCTACAATGACTTTAATCTCATTTTGCTTGAAATGAGATGCATTAATTCTTATGTCGATCTCATTGATGTTGAGAAATGTCAATGATTGTTTTATTTTGCAAAAGCTCTTCAATATGATGATTGTGATAGTCATATTGAATCAAAGTGAAAAGTTAACTGAGAACTGCATCTGAGCTTTGTATCAGACAGTGAATACGATGTCATCTATGATGAGAATTGCACAATACTGTTCAGTGAGAAGCATATGAAAGTATTCAAGCATAATCAGATGTTCAAATAGA